>Ga0208198_1000005_pt1 | contig 279591 bp, 226 predicted proteins | sample AD_JPNTR2_MetaG_FD_184446 | JGI IMG/M metagenome (GOLD analysis project Ga0208198, IMG submission 184446) | Active sludge microbial communities of municipal wastewater-treating anaerobic digesters from Japan - AD_JPNTR2_MetaG (SPAdes) (version 2) | ecosystem: Engineered > Bioreactor >...
TCGGTGGGATCGGCTACATAGTTTCCGGGGCCATCCATGACCATATCTCCCAGCAAGTCTTTTCTGCAAGATATCGTCCAATCATCCCCCGCCCGTGAAAAATGCTCTGTAACGCCGCTACAGTCTCGAAATTTGTGGGGTTTGTTATGTCGTTCGATACAGGGCCGGGAGGAGCGTTTCGGTATTGCCCTAAGTGCGGAGCCGCAGCGATGCGATACAATGGCGTCAAGCTGCTTCGATGCCAAGCCTGTGGGTTCGAGCTGTACATGAACCCCGCAGCGTCGGTGGCGGGAGTCCTCGTGGACCTGCAGAAACGGATGGTCGTGCTCGTCCGAGGCAAAGAACCCGGCAAAGGCTTGTGGGACCTGCCCGGCGGGTTCGTCGATCCCGGCGAAACTGCCGAGGAGGCCTTGGCTCGTGAGATCCGCGAGGAAGTAGGCCTAGAGGTGACTTCCATGCAGTATCTGGGTTCATGGCCGAACATTTACCCTTACGGCGACATCGCATACCGTACACTGGACTTGGGATTTGCATGCGAGGCGGCCCAAGTCGAAACAGCACGGGCAAGGGAAAGCGAGGTCGAGCGAGTCCTGCTGGTGGAACCGGTGGAAGTAAACCTGGAGAGGTTCGCCTTCCCCTCGGTCGCACGGATCGCGAATGAATATCTCCGACGCCGGGGTGCGTGAGGAAGTCCGCTGTTTTTGTCATCCGCCCCACCGACGCGAGCGGTGGGTGTCCCCCGCCGGAAGGCTGACTCGCCCAAAGGGAGGCGGGACCCAAGCCTTGTGGACCCGGGTCCCGCCGGAGCTTAACCTTTCGCTTGCGGACACCGTCTGATCACTGTGGCTTGTGCACGGGCAGCCTCCTGCCTGCCAGCCAGGGGGGTCTCCCTGTCGCTTGACAAATACAGGATATCGCATGAAAAAGGGCCTGTGCTTAATGTAGCACAGGCCCTGGGGTTGATGTTCACCGGATACAGAAGCTGTCTGCCCTCCGTGTGGAGGCCACCTGCTCGTCAGTTTCCGCCGGCGGCATCGAGATACCAGTTGTTGATCCACTCGCTGATCACTTCGCCGCGAGGCAGATTGTCCTCGTTGGCGGCTTGGTAGAAGACACCTATGCGACCGCCGGTGACAGAATTGCGTACGACCACCGGATCGGCCAGCGTGCCGTCTGCGTTTTGGGCGAGTACCAGTTCAACGGACCAATCGCCTGCAAGCGTATCCAGATGGAACGGGCGGTCGGTTGCAAAGGCTTGCAGAGACGGTGTGAACTGCCGGCCTTGGGCCGTCACGGCCACGGCAGTATTGTCCCCGCCCGCAACGGTCACCCCGGGAATATCCATGATTGTCTGCAGACCTGCGGCGCCATTTGTTCCAGCATTATTGACAACGTAGAATATCCAGTCGCCGGTGTTGATAATGGTATTGCCGGCATCCAGGAATTTCTCGACGATTGAGTCATCAGCCTGTGTATTGCCGGGCGCATAAATAGTGTCCGGCAACTGCCCGCAGAGAATCAAGAGGTTGGCCACACCATTGTTTGTGTGGGCACTCAACCAATCGGCCAGTCCATCCTTGTCGCTGGCGTTGAACACGACGACAGGTGCCCTCGCGTTGTCAACGATCTCCTCCATCTCCCGGTTGGCTGCGGTTTGCGACCACCAGTTTGCCTGGGTGGAAATCGCTATGCCGATGTTCGAGGTGGGTGGTGTGGGGACTTTGGAAGACAGGTGGATGTCGTCGACATACACGATACCGGAACCGGCGCCTTGCACACCGATGGTCAAAGAGGTGACCTTGCTCAGGTTTGCGCTCGTGCCGGCCAAGACGACGTTCCATTTGTGCCAACCAGCGATTCCGATGTCGGTGGCAGGACCATCGTAAGTGACCTTGGTGTTGTTGATCTTGAGGTATAGGGTTCCGGTGTTGCCTGTCGCCCCGCGGAACCAGAGGGAGAGGCTCTTGATGCCGTGAGCCGTCCAGTTCTGGGCTTCGTCGAACGTCAACTTGGCCTCGGAGAAGGCAAACTTGGTGTTGTCGTACTGCAGCGGCATGGCCTGAGACCCGTTGTAGACGACCGTCCTCTCGGCGAACGGCGCCTGGTCGTAACCGACCTGCGAGCCGCTGGCCTGATCGGTCAGACCGTCGATCCAGGCGTGCCAGATCGTGTTCTGCGCGTCGACGTTATCCCCGTAGCGTTCGAAGTCGTCGACGATCATGTACGCTTCAGTCGTGAAGTTCCAGACATCGCCTGGGTATTCGCTCCCACCGCCGATTTCATCGACCTTCCAGAAATACTGGGTGCCAAGGGCCAGATCGACCGGGATGTAACGGTGCTCGGTCACCGTCTGGGCGCCGGCACCGGCGGCAACCGCATCGCTGTCGGTGCCGATGGCGACTTTGTGCGAAGTCGCTTCCCGTCCGGGCCGCCAGTTCAGGTCGGTCGCAACGCTGACATCCGCGGCTCCGACCGCGGGTTGAGGTTTGAACGCCTGCACGGGGATATAGAAGAACCGCACCTCGCTCAGACCGGTCTGCGGCGTGACGCCGCCCCAGTTGCTGTTGATCGTCAACTTGACGAATCTGGCGGTGACGCCGCCGAAATCGACGGTTGTGTTGGCCTTGTAATCCGCCGTACCGCTCGCCTGGGCGAATTCCGGCACGCCTTCCAGGGTTGTCCAGACCTCTCCGTCTTCGGAGAACTCAATCGTGACGTTCTTGGCGCCGAAGCCGACGAAGGCCTCGACGATCTGGTTGGAGTTCCAGACCCACATCTTGTCGAGCTTGTAGGCCTTGTCGAACTCGTAGCTGATCCAGTGCGGTCCGGCGGTTCCGGTCATCCACATCTCCGCCAGCGCCATTGAATGTTCGTCGTTGGCGTTGAGTCCGGACCCGTTGATCGTGTTCTGCGGGGTGTACATCGCCTGGAAGCTGGAGGCGGTGGCCGCGATCGGGGTTACCGGGTAAGAGAACGGTTCGACCGTGAAGCTCCAGATCTTGCCCTTGAAGATCGTGTTGTCGGGGGCGCCGTTGACCTCGTCGACGCGCCAGAAGTAGGTCTGCCCGAACTCGAGAGCCGTGGGGGTGAACTCGGTGTCCGTCTGGGCCTGGGCGGCCAGGACGTCCATCGGATTGCTCCGCGAGGCGGCGTTGACGTCTTCGAACGCGGTCCCGAAGTACACGTCGCGGGCGACTGCGGTCTTGCTGGGAGTCCAACTCAATGTCACATCAATCGGGACATCCGTGGCTTGGTCCGCGGGGGACGGATTGGTGGCCGTCGTTGCAGCGGCGACGAGTGGCAGATACCAGTTGTTGATCCACTCGCTGATCACTTCGCCACGGATATCCGTGAATCGATCGGCCACCTGGAAGAAGGCGCCGACGCGGCCGCCCGTAACGGAATTGCGCAGAATCCCGGGCATGACCTGGGTACCATCACTATTCTGAGCAAGAACCAGTTCGACATACCAGTCCGTGCCGACGAATTGAGCAGGAAACCAGGGGCGATTGCAGGGCGCCGCTGGTAAAGACGGAGTATACAACCGGCCGTCAGCAGTGGGAGTGAAGATCGTGGCGAGAGAGTCATCCCCCCACATCGCAGCGGCGGGAACGTCCATCATGTTCTGCAATCCGCCGGCGTCGTTGTTGGCTGTGGTTCCCACGTAGAAGATGTAGTCGCCGGTATTGATGATGGTGTTCCCATCGTCCAAGAACAGCTCGGCCAACGATCCGTTGGGCTGCGCGTTGCCGGATCGATAGATCGTCTCCGGGAAGTTGCCGCACAGGATCAAAAGGTCCGGGACGCCGTCCCCGGTATGGGCGATGACCCAACTGGCGAGGGCGTCCAGCGCCGTCACGGGGAACAGTTCAACGGACGCGCCCTTCACGTTGTTCACGATTTCCTGCATTTCCTGGTCCGCCGCCGCCTGTCCCCACCAGCCTGCTTTGGTAGAGATCGCGATGTCGACCGCCATCGCGCTGGCGCTGAACGCCAGCAGGATGCCGAGAGACAATATGACTTTCTTCATCTTCATGTCCTCCTACACACATTCCAACTAAAGAAGGAAGAGGGACGCTGTCCGGCCACACGCCAGAGCGCGTCGATCCCTCCTCGCCATGGGCCCACTGGGGAGCCCTTGCCCTTCGCCGTACGCCGGCCGCTAGGGATGCGCAGGCCGACGCCTTCTCGTTCGGTTTGAATGGGGAAGTGTCCTCACATCGGTTCGTGTCGTTAGACTTGCCGGGCACCTCCTTTCCGACAGGATGGACTTTGGGCCGACTGGAATCGAAGAATCGCCCACGCATTGTGGAAATGCAGCCACCGTCCCGCAACCACCCTGTGCCCTGACAGCCTCACGCCAGGCTCCTGAAGGACCGGTACTTCTGTTTCCTGCCGCCGGGATCAACCCGTTCTTTCGCGACATCCGGGCCCCCCCGGCGGTCCACGTTACACAGCAATCTTGATTGTAGCACAGGCCCATCATGGGTACAAGATCGCCGTTCGGAAATTGACGAAAAACGGCAAGACACGGAGGAAGCAATTTCACACTTGGCAGACCCCGCCCGGTCATGCCAAGATCGTTCCCATGACGAGAACCGCCTTTTGATCGGTTAGTTGACGCCCGTTCGGTCAGGATTCGTGGGTGTCAGTGACTCCGTCGCAGCAACCTGCGGCTTGGCGAACAGGTAGTAGAGCCGCCCTTCCTGATAGGTCTGGCCGGCGAGTTGTCCCGCCTCGTCGCCCTCGCCCATGTAGATGTCGCAGCGGCCTGCGGCGCGAATGGCACCTCCGGTATCCTGATCGAGGGCAAACCCCTCGAAAGCCTGAATGGACATTCGACCATCCTGCACCTGCGGCAACGTCGTCGAGAGAAACGCCAAACAGCCACGTGGAAAGATGCTTTTGTCGGTAGCGATCGTCCGCCACGGAATCACCGGCTCGTTGAGACTGCCTCGCGGCGTGCCTTCGCTGCTCTGGAAGAACACAAAACGCGGGTTCATGCGAACATAGGTATCCACATCCTCAGGATGGGCTTTGAAATACTCGATCATGGTCGCCAGGCTGATGTGGTCCGAGGCGATCTTGCCGTCGGCGACGAGCTTGGCGGCGACGCTGACATAGTCGTGCCCGTTGTTGGCGGCATACCCGACCGTGACAATCCGTCCGTCGGGCAGTCGGATCTTGGCGGAACCTTGCACATGGGCAATGTAGACCTCGAACGGGTCGCTCAACCAGATGAGTTCCTGTCCCTTGAGCATGCCGGAAACCTCGATTTCCGCCCGACTCGGATAGGGAGCGAGCTTACCGTCGGCCCAGCGGCGACCAAGCGTTTGGCCGTCGGCGTCCTTGACCAGATCCGGCGGCACTTTGTACAGCGGATAGCGGAACGTATCGGTCTGCTCATAGGAACCGTTGAAGATCGGCGTATAGTAACCTGTGAACAAGACCGTGCCCAGATCGTCGCAGCCGACGGATTCATAGACGTCGTAGTCGACCGCGATCAGGGCGTTGATCTCGTCGGCGCGGGCCCCGGAATCCAGAAGGCTCAGAAACGCCTGCAGGCTGGCCACCGCTTGATCATGGGTGATCTGGCCGTAGGGGTAATGTTGTTTGCTCGATGCTTTGGACAGGTAGTTGAGACTGTTGCGGATTGCAGCCTTGAGGGTGTCCAGATCCCGCCAGCCACGCGTGAAATCGGGGTACCTGCTCGGATCGTCGATCTTGCGAAGCGCCAACTGGCCTGGCGGGAGCGGTCGGTCGTACTGCGGCTTGCTTGTCACGCGTTTGGTCTGACAGCCCGTCAGGACGACCCCAGACACCAACAACCCCAGCAACATCAGTTTTTTCATCGTCGACCTTTCGATCCTTCGAAACGTGGTTCTGCGACCTCGGTGCAGGTCTCCATGCATCGTCCCATATTAAGCAATTACACCAAGAAAAAGTAAAGAGGCTCCTCCGGTTTTCGCGTACTTCGATCCCGCTCTAAGCGGGCGGGCTGGAACCACAAAAGTACGCGAAAACCGGAGGAGCCAGTGAAGAGTCGTTTGAGCCTTGGGCCGGATTTGCCGATGTTCAAACGGAATCCGTTCGAAGCCGGGGGACCGATATGCAGAAAGAGAGATTGTTTGCGCGAATCGGCGAACTGACCGTCCGCTACGCCACGTTGGAGCACCAGCTCCAGTCGCTGTTGGACCTTCTGCTGGCTCAGGACAACCAGTTGATCGGGCCCTTTTTGATCCACGAATTGAACCTCGCGGTTCTACTGCGTAAGATCAAGCATGTCGGGCGTTATCGCCTGCAAAACAACCCCCGGCTCCTAACGGACCTTGAGCAGGCCCTCAAACGCATCGAAGCCATCCGCGACCTGCGGAACCTTCTTATGCATGGCAACTGGCAGATCCACGAAGAGTGTCCGGCCTGTCCGGTCAAGGTTCGTGACTTCAAAATGAAATTCGAGGGCGGCCAGTGGCAAGAGACCACCGAGACCACATTCAACGAGAAGAAACTCGATCAGTTGATCGCCCGGCTCCAAGGTATGAGCAACGACATCCAACGCCTCATGGAACAAATCCCATTCCCTAACCTGCCCTTGCCGCGACAGGAACGAAAACAAGAACCGCGAAGAATCGATAAATTGTAACCCAAGGTTGGCTCTCCAATCCCAGCTCCCCGCACAAAGGCACGAATGATCCGGATCGTGCCTCGGGACGGAATGAGCACGGCTACCAGGGCGGCTATAACCAGGCACGGCGTTATGTTGGCAGGCACGGTCGGACGCAGCACGAGACATTCACCCCGTTACCCCTTCCGCTGAGTCGGCGGCGGGAGACGGATTTGGGGCGTACCTATGGGGCTTTCCCCCAAGCCATCAAGCGGTCTCGGTAAGGCTGTGGACGTGGAGTCTCCGGGGTTGCCGCTTCGCCGTGGGGTTGCCCATCGCACAGACGGAGGCAATTGTGGCAGGTCCGGTCAATCCTCTCTCTGGGATCTGCGCAGTACTCATTGATTCTTTTAGGGACTTTCTGATATACTACACCCATGACGAAAAAATCCAAAATGACCTGGAACGGTTTCTCGCTGCGACCGCGGAAGGAAATGCCTGAGGGGCTCTGGATGAAGTGCCCCAGTTGTGAGCATATGCTCTACCGCAGCGCCGTGGAGAAGAACTTGAATGTCTGCCCCGAGTGCGACTACCACTTCCGCATTGGGGCCCTGACCCGCATCGAATACCTCGCCGACGAGTCCACATTCCAGCAGATTCACGAAGATCTGACCACCAGCGACCCGCTGGACTTCAAGTATCGCGGCACCACCTACAAACAACGAGTAGAGGACGACCGCAAAAAGTCCGGCCAGAATGAAGCGATCCTCATCGGAAAGGCCTTTATCAAAGGCCGAGGCGTGGTCCTGGCCGTCATGGAACCCAACTTTCTGATGGGTTCAATGGGCGCCGTCGTCGGCGAGAAGTTCTGCCTGGCCGTGGACAAGGCGATGGAAGAGTCGCTGCCGCTGGTGGTCGTAAGCTGTTCCGGCGGAGCCCGTATGCACGAGGGCGTAGTCTCCCTGGGCCAGATGGCCAAGACCTCCGCGGCCCTGGCCCGCCTGGACGAGGCCAAGGGCCTGTTCATCTCCGTCCTGGCCGACCCCACCACCGGCGGCGTCACCGCCAGTTTCGCCATGCTGGGCGATGTGATCCTGGCCGAGCCGAAAGCCTTGATCGGCTTCGCGGGACCCAGAACCATCGCTGAGACGATCAAAGTCGAGCTGCCGGACGGTTTTCAGACCGCCGAGTTCATGCTCGAACACGGTTTCGTCGACAACATCGTTCACCGCAAGGACCTGCGAAGCGAAATCGCCCGCATCATCGACTACACCCAGAAATAGCCTCTCACGGAAACGCCGAAGCCCCCGAGAAACCGAAGGGTAAGCGATAACTTCCGGTTCCATTCGGGTCGAATAATTCTCAACTCGGGTCTTGGCCCAGAGTTCGGCGTTTATTCCAGAGAGTTTCTTTTGCCCTCTCGCGGGAGTGGTCGTTGCCGGCTTTCACGCAGCCCCCTACCTCATTTCCGATTCCTTCGATTCGGCGATCGGGCGCCCCAGCAAGGAGAGCATCTTCTCTGCATATCGGCGACCCAGTTCTCGGTAGCCCGCCGGACTGAAATGCAGGCGGTCGGGACGGCCGGCGCAGCCCTTCGAGGAAATGACGAAGAAATTCGGGAGGGTCTTGGGCAGCTCCGCGATGATCGCGTTCATGCTCGCGCAAGCGCCTTGCTGATCCGCATTCACGAGTTCGCCTGCCAATAAAGGCACCGAAGCAGCGTCGAGATTCAAGTCCGTCATCAGGTTGTCGTAGATGGCCTTGACCTTCGCCGGCCATTGCCTGTCGTTCGTGTTCGACTCACCTTGGTGCAACAGAATCCCCTTGATAACCCCCTGTTTTTGAGCGAGCTTCGCCATTTCGACCAGATGCGCGTAGGGATTTCCGCTGTATTCCTGAATGATGTTCTTCATCCATGGTGCGGCCGTGGAAGCGTATGTCTGAAAGTTGTCCTTGTCGAACAGCTCGATCTTGCAGCCGGCCACTGAGACGTTCACAACGCCGACACGGATGTGTTCTGGGAGATTGGCCACCATGGTTCTGCCGAAGTAGTCCGCAGGGCACAGACCTGTCCTGTCCCGGCACAAGGGAGGAACCGCATCGTACCAGTTCCCCTTGGTTCTGCCCAGGCTTGGAAAATCAACCGCCGCCAAGAGCTGAAAACGTTTGTCCACCGTGGCCTTGTCTTGTTCTTCCACGCCGGGAAAGCCCTCCATGTTGGATTGCCCTAAGCACAGGAAGACATAGAAATTCGGGTCTTGTGAAAAGGCGTTCGGAGTGAACCACAGCAGTACCGCGACCAAAGACAATCCTCGTTTCATTTTCATGGCCCCTGGATTTGACATTGAACCGCCGGCAAAACCCGTTCGCCGGACAGCGAGAGTTCGAAAGAGACGCCGACGTCAGAACACAGACGTACACCCAGCGCCGGTCCCGACCAAGGTGACGGATGAAACCCCATCGAGGCCCATCCTGACTCATGCTGTTCCGTTCGATATTTCTTGTAGACACCGGCGAAAACGATGAAATGAGAACTGAAAAATGCCAAAAACCAAGAAAAACATGGCCGATCTTCATTTTTAATCTCACTCCTGACCTTTCCGAGCGGTGTAAAAAAGATCGTGGATCGTGTAGGCCAATTGCCAGCAGTTACGATTGACAGGAAAGGCAGGTGTGTCATGCGATTTGATTTTGGGGCTGAGAAATGGAAGCTGACGGCTCTTGCATTGTTGGTCCTTTTGTCAAGTCGGACGGGCCCGGCGCAAACGAGCCAGCCGGCAGATGCAAACGATTGGAGACCCTCGTCTCTCAATCAGCCGGGCAGGCAATATCCCCAGGTTACCTCGGATGGTCGGGTTCGCACCAGCATCTCCGCGCCGCAGGCGCAGAAGGTCGAGCTCGACATCGGAGGCAAGAGGTACCCCCTGACCAAGGGCGACAACGGCATCTGGACCGGCGGCGAATCGCAACCCCAGGATGAAGGTTTTCACTATTACCAGATTTGGATCGATGGAGCCGCGGTTCCGGACCCGGGCAGCCTGTACTTCTATGGCGCTGGCCGCTGGGGCAGCGGAGTTGAATGTCCCGCCAAGGACGAGGACATCTATGCCCTCAAAGACGTCCCCCACGGCCAGATTCGCCAGACTCTCTATTACTCCAAGGTCAACAAGACCACCCGCCGGTGTTTCGTCTACACCCCGCCCGACTACGACAAGGACACCTCGGTCCGCTATCCCGTGCTGTACTTGCAACACGGCGGCGGAGAGGACGAGACCGGCTGGCCCAATCAGGGCAAGACCAACTTAATCATGGACAACCTGATCGCCGCGGGCAAAGCGAAACCCTTTATCATCGTCATGGACAACGGCACGTGGAGCATGCCGGGCCGGGATCGTCCGCCGGCTCGGGGCCAAGGCGGCACATGGCCTCCGGCCGGCTGGGCCGAGGGGTTCCAGAAGACTCTTCTGGAGGATATCATCCCCATGATCGACGCCAACTATCGCACGCTGGCAGATCAGCCGCATCGGGCTATGGCGGGACTGTCCATGGGCGGCATGCAGACTCGGGCGATCACCCTGGCCAACACCCAGACGTTCTCACATATCGGCATCTTCAGCGGAGGCAGCATCTCCCCGGCCGACATCGAAAACTCGCCCGGTTTCAAGGAGAGAGTCAAGCTGGTCTTCGTCAGCTACGGCAGTCGCGAAATCGATCCCGCCAACCGCAGAGGCGGCGGCCGCGGCGGCTTTGGCGGCGACCCCAAGGCCAACACCGAGGCATTGAAACAAGCCGGCATCAACAGCGTCTTCTACGTTTCTCCAAACACCGCCCATGAGTGGCAGTCCTGGCGACGCAGTCTGCACGAATTCGCTCAGCTCTTGTTCAAGTAGACAGGGCGACGTGCTCTCGCCTCCTGGAGCGGCAGCCGCAGGGGTCGCCAAGAAATGAATCGTACGGGTGGCTTGCGGAGTTTTCGAGCCGTACAGGAACAGTCTGCACAGACCTCTTCAAAAAGTCGGCGACAGGGCAGGTATCGAGGCGGTCCCCAACGCCGAAACACCGAATGTCCGAGTTCCCTCAGACTCACCGGAGACGAGATGTACCTCCCTTTTTCTGGCCCTTGCCAGAACAGGGCCGATCTCGTAGGATAATGGCCGGCCCATGGAGATACCTATGCCGTACAGGCGAACAGACGGGGAATGTCGGATCTGCCTCGCGAGATACGCGACGAACAGCAATCATCTACACCGACTTCAGGAAAGGATCAACTCGTGAAAAACCCAAAGAACAAACCAGCAACAGACCGCAGTGTATCGTGTGGTCGAAGAGCGTTTCTAAAAGCCTCGGCCGCATCGGTGGCGTTTCCCTACTTGATTCCCGCCTCTGCGATGGGCAACGAAGGCCGGCCCGCGCCGAGCAACCGGATCGTCATGGCCGGCATCGGCTTGGGCAACCAGGGCAGCGGCGACATGAGCGTCTTCCTCGGCCGCGACGACGTCCAGTACGTCGCGGTGTGCGATGTGAAGAAAAACGTCCGCGAGGAGCGACAGAACCAAGTCAACGGCAAATACAACAACAAGGATTGCAAGGCCTACAACGACTTCCGCGAGGTCATGGCCCGCGGCGATATCGATGCGATCCACTGTGCCACGCCGGACCACTGGCACGCCATCATCGTGATCGATGCCTGCCGCAACGGCAAAGACGTTTATTGCCAAAAACCTGAAACCAAAACCCTTCGCGAAGGCAAACTGATGATCGACGCCGCTCGGCGCTACGGCCGCGTCGTCTCCGGCGGCAGTCAGCGCGTGCTCGAAGACTATCGGGGGATCGTCAACGCCTGCTGGAGCGGCGCCAAGGGCAACGTCAAATCGATCAACGTCAACGTCGGCCCCTTTCCGGTCGAATGCAATAAAGCGGGCGAGCCCATTCCCGAGGGTCTCGACTGGGATATGTGGCTCGGACCGGCCCCCTGGGCCCCCTACCATCCACACCGATGCAGCGGTAGCTACAACATCGACGGCACGAGCTGGCGGTCGTTCAAAGACTACTCCGGCGGTGGCATGACCGACTGGGGCGCCCACCACTTCGGCGGCGCCACTTTCGCCATCGACGTCCGCGAAATGGAGCCTGAAGAAGTGATCTTCCACAATGAGAACGGACGCAAATATGCGACCTGCCGCTTCCCGAATGGAAAACTGCTCCACCACAACTTCCCCGGGCGGCGCAACCTGGAAGTCGAAGGCACCGACGAACAAGGCCCCTCCAAGCCCGTCCCCACCTACGCCGGCACCGGCGGCATCTACGGCGACTTCATCGATTGCGTCAAGACCCGCAAAAGACCCTTCCGTGACATCGAACTGGCGGTCCACACCGCGACCGTCTGCCACCTGTTCCTGATCGCCTATGAACTCGAGCGGTCGCTCAAGTGGGACACCGTCAAACAGCAGTTCGTGAACGACGACGAAGCCAATCGCCTTGTCGACGTGGCAAGAAGAGAACCCTGGGTGCTGTAAGCGAGCAAAGATCGCGACAAGGAGAACGGATCATGACGCATAATAAAACGACAAAAATGACTTTGGCATTCGGCGCGGCCGCCGCGGTTGCGGCACAAGCCGTCGCACAGACCGATTCCCCCCTGGACAACGCCTTCAATGCCCTCCAGACCTACGACTGGGGCGCGGACCGTAACCTTCTGAACCCCATTGATCAGGCGGTCATCGCGACGCAGACCGATTCCGCCGCCCGCAAGACGTTGGAGAAACGTCTCGTCGACGCGCTGGCCGGTGGCCTCTCTCGCTCGGCGCAGGATTACGTCTGTCGCAGGTTGCGAGTCATCGGCACCGCGCAGTCGGTGGACGCCCTCGCGACCCTGCTGCCCGCGGAAGAGACCTCGCACATCGCACGATTCGCCCTGGAGCGCATCGCCGATGAGAAAGCGGGCCAGGCACTGCGCGACGCACTGCCCAAGGTCAACGCCAAACTCAAGGCCGGCGTGATCGGTTCGCTGGGCGTCCGTCGCGACGCCAAGAGCGTCGACACCATCGCCAAATTCCTCGACGACGCCGACACGATGACCGCCCAGGCCGCGGCCCACTCGCTGGGCCTGATCGGCACGCCTGCCGCAGCCAAGGCACTGAGCCAGTTCGCGGCGAAGGCCCCCGCCGCCATGGCGATCCCGGTGGCCGATGCCCGCCTGCTCTGCGCCGAACAACTGCTCGCCGACGGCAACAAGGCCGAAGCCATGGCCCTCTACAAAGAACTCCAAGGGGATAGCCAGCCTTCGCATGTCAGAGTCGCCGCGATGAGAGGTCTGGTATCCACAGGGGCCAAAAAGTAAGACCGGCAGCCGACACGAACTCGATCCCCAGCAACGCCCGCGCCGACGCAACGTCTGTGCGGGCGTTTCTGTTTTCCCACTCGTTGGAGACGGTCCCCGAATCAGTCCTGACGCGTTTCTTTCCTTTGTTTTGTCGGCGGCCACGCCAAAAGGAAAACGGGGTCTGCGCCCGATGACGCAGACCCCGCGGACTCGTTGATGCAAACCGCCTGCGATGTCATTGCAGGGGATGGCCATAGCCAATGTCGTCGATATAGATCTGGCCCTTTCCCTTGATCGGGCTCGTCCGGCTGTCCACGCCCAGGATCATCTTCTTGACCGACTTGAGGTTCACCCCTGTCAGACTGCTCAGTGGAACCCGCCACTGAGTCCAGCCGGCGGTCGTCACCGCGGTCGGATTCGTCGCCTTGGCGGTCTTGCCGGCGGTGTCCTGCACAATCACATAAAGATCCGCCGGGTCGTTCGCCGGCTGCGGATCATCACCGATCGCGGTCACCTGCCAGGAGGCGCCCGTGACGTTGCCTGTGGCCTGGGCTCCCGACATCACCGCGGTCGTCGTGGCCGCGGTATTGTGGCTGGTCACGCACAGCCCGACGTATACCGGGTTGTTCATGACCACCGTCGTCGAGACGATCGTCCCGGCGGCATCCTTCAGGTCCGTCCACGTGGTCCCATTGCTACTGTACTGCGCCGTGAAGACATTGCCTTTGCGGATCAGCTTGACCCACTGCGGCGCCGTGATCCCTGCCTGCGTGCCGCTGCCGCAGGTGGCCGCCGTCGTTGGACGCCAGCCCATCGAAACGCCGCTGCTGAACGACTGGATCATGTAGACGAACGTCGAGTCCGCATCAAGGCTCTGGCGGATCATCACGCCAGCCTTCGCCCAGGCATTGGTATTCACGAGGCTCTCGACCTTCACCACGATCGAGCCGTCTCCGTTGAGGGTCTTGTACGCAAAACGGAAGTCGTCGGCGTTGTCCCAGATGTCGTGGCCCGCCGCGCTCATCGTGATGACTCCGTTGCTCTCCTGGTACGCCGATGGGGCGCCCTGCACCCACAGGCTCAGCGTGTCGGCCCCGTTGGAAGTCCAGTTCTGAGCGGAAGAGAATTCCCGTTCGGCCTCGCTGAAGAACGGAGCGACCGAGTTGTTGTAGATGAAGGGCATCGCTTGCATGCCGGTGTGAACGATCCTTCGTTCCGCGAACGGTGCGACGTCGTACCCGACCTGAGAACCGCTGACGCCGGTGGTCAGACCGTCGACCCAGCTCTCATAGATGCGTTTGTCATCGTCATTGTAGCTCTCCATGTCGTCGATGGTCGCATACTCCTGCGTACTGAAACTCCAGATGTCGCCTTCGTAAGGGCCGCTGGCGCCGATCTTATTCACCTTCCAGGAATAGGCGGTCCCGAAATTCAGGGGAGGCGGCGTGAGGGTGTGTTCTGTCGGAGTGCCGATCAGGGCCAAGGCGTTGCGGTCGGTCCCCAGATAGACCTCATGTGATTCTGCGTCCCGTCCGGGCCGCCAGTAGAGATCCGTGTCGATGGAGACGCCGACGGCCCCTACCGCCGGCTGTGGCCCGCGGGCCTGTGTCGGAAGATAGTAGAACCGCACCTCGCTCAGGCCGGCCTGCGGCGTCACACCGCCCCAGTTTGTCTCGATGGTCAGTTTGACGTACTTCGCCATCGCCCCGCCGAAATCAACAAACGTATTCGCGGCATACGTGGGCGCGCCGGGAGCCCTCGCGAATTCGTGTACGTCCCCCAACTTGGTCCAGGTCTGGCCGTCAACGGAGTACTCGATGGTGACGTCCTTGGCGCCGAAACCGACGAACGACTCGATCAACTGGTTGGAATTCCAGACCCACATCTCATCGAGTTTGTAGACCTTGTCGAACTGATACTGAATCCAGCTCGGCAACCCGCCGTCGGTCATCCACATGTGCGCAAAGTCGGTCGAATGTTGGTCGTTGGCGTTGAGGCCGGAGCCGTTGACCGTGTTCTGCGGCCCCGCGCCCGCTCCGGCGCTGGATGCGGTGGCGATCACCCCGGCAATGGGATAGACATAGGGCTCGACGGTGAAGGACCAGACCGGGCCCGGAATGACCGTGCTGTCGGGGGGCGAGTTGACCTCGTCGACGCGCCAGTAATAGGTCTGACCGTATTCGAGCGGGCTTGACGTCGCATAGGCAACGTCGGATTGGCCCTGGCTGACCAGAACGCCTTTCGGATCGGCCGTGGTGGCGTCGGTCACGTCTTGTTGGCTCGTTCCCAGATAGACATTGTGCGTCGCGGCATACTCGCCGGGCGTCCAGCCGAGCACGATGTCGGACGGGACGTCGGTCGCGCCGGCAGGAGGATTGGGGTTCGTGGCGACGCCACGAACCACATCGCCGATTCGAACGTTGTCGATATGCACGCTTCCCTTTGTGTTGGCATCGGCGTCGCTGGCGAAGGTCACGCTCCCGATCTTGGTGAGGCTCGGATTAGTGACCGTGCCGACCAGCTTTCCGTTGAGGGTAACGGTGACCACGCCGCCCTCGCCCAGCTCCATCATCAGGTTATTGTACTGTCCGGCGACGGTCTGGGCGTTGGCGCCGCCGAATTCGACCCAACCGGCCGCAGGCCAGCTCCCGTTGAGGGAATTGGCGTATCGCAGAGATCCGCCGGGCCAGGTATAGACCTCGACGTAGGCCTGACTCCATACCGTGTTCCCCAACGTGATCTGCATGTGGATGTTGAAGACATCGTCGTTCTTGAAGTCGAAGGAGAACTTGGTTTCCCCCACCACCACCCGGCTGATGCCGCATCGTACCCAGGCGGAGGCCGACGTTGTCCCGGAGACAAGAACCTCATTGTTGACAATGAGGGCATCGACGGTCCCATCCCTCAGAATTGTCCACCCGTTGCCCACATTGCCGTCCGGTCTGTCGAAATCGTCCGCAAAAGGCACCGCCCTCGCGTGGACCGCTGCAAGGAGGCAGACCAGCAGCCCCAACTCTTTGATCTTGCCCATAGTGTTCCCCTTTCAAAAGTGGAGTCCGATCAACAAGAATTGAAACACCGGGAATCATGCGAACGCGACCCCCTCCCCGCACCTCGAGCGGGGACGCCCCCCGAGCGCCGCCCACACGCTTCCGTGAAGAACCCGACCTCGCGATCCCACACAGCAAACGACGCAAGACCCTTCACCTCCCTGACAGTTGCGACAAGCCCACGCCGACCTTCACAACCGACATTCTCCATTATAACCAAGCAAAACACCGCCCGCAATTGAAGTTTTCCGAGATTTTCCGGCGGGCTCCTCTCCCCCGGCTACTCCCCCGAGGAGGTCGGCGTCCAGACGCACCTCCAAGCCAGAAAACCGATGAATGCGCAGAAAAAAAGCGGGTGGCGGGGATCGAACCCGCGTAGCTAGCTTGGAAAGCTAGTGCTTTACCACTAAGCAACACCCGCGTCAGCGTTGATTGTGTTTTGTCGAGAGCTTATAATCCCCGGTTCAAATTCCGAAACAGAAACCGACCCGAGCTTATGGACAGAAATTAAGGGGTGGTGGCGCAAATGTCAAGAAAAATGAGAACATCCGAATGTGCGGCGGCAGCGAAGGCGGCTTCGATCCGCCTGGGAGCCGTCAAAACCGAGGTCAAAAACGCCGCGCTGACCGAAATCGCCAAGGCCCTGCAGGACCGAAGCCGCGAGATCGTCGCCGCAAACGAACGCGACTTGGCCGCCGCCAAGAAAACCAGCCTCGCGGCCCCGCTGCTCAAACGCCTGAGATTCGACGAAGCCAAGCTCGACGACGTCTGCGCCGCCATCCACAGCCTCATCAAGCTCCCCGATCCCGTCGGGCGCACTCTCTGCGCCATCGAAATGGACGAAGACCTTGAGCTCTACCGCGTCTCCTGCCCCATCGGCGTCATCGGCGTGGTCTTCGAGTCCCGCCCCGACGCCCTCGTCCAGATCTCGACCCTTTGCCTCAAGTCCGGCAACGCCTGCCTCCTCAAAGGCGGCTCCGAAGCCGCCCACACCAACCGCATCCTCGCCGAGACCATCACCCAAGCCGGCCAAGCCGCCGGTCTGCCCGCCGGTTTCCTGCACCTCCTCGAAACCCGCCAGGACGTCGCCGATCTGCTCGCCCTTGACGACCAGATCGACCTGCTGATCCCCCGCGGCTCCAACGAATTCGTCCGCCACATCATGACCAACACCAACATCCCGGTCCTCGGCCACGCGGACGGTATTTGTCACGTCTACGTCGCTGCCGACGCCGACCTCGATATGGCCGTCCGGATCACCGTCGACTCTAAGTGCCAGTACGTTGCCGTCTGCAATGCCGCCGAGACCCTCCTGGTCGATTCCGCGATCGCGCCGACCTTCCTGCCCTTGGTCCACAAGGCCCTCGTTGCCCACAATTGCAGACTCAAGGGCTGCGACCGTACCCGCGCCGTCATCGACTGCGAACCCGCCACGGAAGAGGACTGGTCCACCGAGTACCTCGACTACATCCTCTCGATCAAAGTGGTCGACGGCTTGGACGCCGCGATCGATCACATCAACCGCTACGGCTCGGGCCACACCGACGCCATCGTCACCGCCGACCGCGAAAAGGCCGAGAGATTCATGAACCTCGTCGACTCCGCCGACGTCTTCTGGAACGCCAGCACCCGCTTTTCCGACGGCTACCGCTACGGCCTGGGCGCCGAAGTCGGCATCAGCACCAGCAAAATTCACGCAAGGGGGCCGGTTGGTTTGGATGGATTGGTGATCTACAAATGGAAACTCCTTGGGAAGGGCCAAATCGTCGCGGATTACACCGGACCGAACGCCCGAAAATTCACACACAAGAAACTGCGATAGCGCAGAATCCATAGGCGACCCCGCATGGTTTGGTACGCGCCCGACTGCAACCAGCGGTTCGTCGACAAAAAACCATATTGCTCAACAAAATTTACAAATACTCAAAATCAAAATCGCGCACGGAAAACAAAGCTCCGCAGAATTGTAGCACAAAGTCAAAAGCGGAAGAGGGGACTGTTTCTTCCGGTTTGCCGGTCCCTTTTTCAAGGCCAGGCGGGCTTGAGGGGGTAGATCTCCAGAGATTCGATTTTCACTGGAACGCCTTCTGCGAGAACTCGTATCGATTTGTCGGTCGCCGGCGGAATGATCCCCATGGGCATGTAGACCTCGCCTTCGTGGGCGAAGATCTCGATCGACGTGCGGTCCACCAGGAGCTCCAGCCGAATCGCGCCCTCGACCGGCGACAGCGGCGCTGACTTATCCAAGCAGGTCAGCCTCTGTGCCGTCGGGTCGTACGCCACTTCGATCCCGCGGACCACAAACCCGCATTTCGTCGCACCGCTCGGCCGCAACGTCGCCTTCACGTGTAGCAGGTCGCCCTCGACCGACCCGACCGGGTCGCTGCCCGGCGAGACCTCGATCTGTCTGTACGTGCGACCCTGGCCCCAGAGCCGCTCGATCTCCTGCACCGGCTTGGCACACATCCGCACGCCCTGCCCCCTCGGCCGCAGCGTCAACTGGACAGGGAACAGCATCATCTGGTTGAACGGCATCCCCGGCATCTCGACCCGTCCCCAGGCGATCTGGACCCGCCGGCCATCCTCGGGCGGCACGTCGCTATAGGTCTGCGACGCGTAGAAGCAGTTGCCATAGCTGAACCGCTGCTTGGCGGCCCCGCTCCCCCCATCCGGCGTGAACACCCGCCCATCGAACGACCCGGTCAGGTAGTCCCCATCGGCGCCATACAGCACCCACCGCCGCTCGCTCGTCCCCTCGACCGGCAGCTCGAAGATCTCCGGGCACTCGTAGAACCCCTCGATCTTGCTGGCGAACTCCCACGCCTTCAGATCCCGCGACGTATAGAACGCGATCGACCGCTTGCCCCCTTCCTCGTCGTACAGCGCCATCACCCAGTGCCGACCGGGACCGTACCAGATCACCTTCGGATCGCGGCCCGCGTGGCGCACCACCGGATTGCCCTCGAACTCCGCGAACGTCAGGCCGCCATCGTTGCTGTAGGCGATGCACTCGCCGCGACCGGTGCTCGTGTACGCGACGACGATCGGGGGCTCGCCCCCCTGCCCGAATCCGCTGGTGTCGTTGACGTCCACCACCGCGCTGCCCGAAAAGACCCAATCGCCGAACTGCTGGGGATAGATCGCGATCGGAAGTTCCCTCCAATGCACGAGGTCCTCGCTGACCGCGTGGCCCCAGTGCATATTGCCCCATTGCACGCCGTAGGGATTGTGCTGGTAGTACAGGTGCCAGAGCCCCTTGTGAAAAACCAGACCGTTGGAGTCGTTGTTCCAGCCCCGCCGGGACGAGAAGTGGAATTGCGGCCGCAGCGGCTCGCGATAGAGATTCTCCGATCCGATGATCCCGTCCGCCTGCTGCACCTGATTGAGTCCGTACGATCCCGGCCCCAGCCCCTCGACCTCGACGACCGCTTTCTTGCCCGCGAACGGCGCCAGGTCCAGGAACACCCAGAAGTCGGGCGTTCGCTCGGCCAGCTCGATCTCGAACTCGCGAACGACCTTGTCATCGACAATCATCCGCATGCGGCGCTTCGGGGCGCCGTTCTTGACCGGCAGGTTCAGGTACCGATTCTCGATCGTGAACTCCTTGCGCTGGGGCCCGCCGGTCTTCTGGTCGCTCATCACGAAGTGATCCGCGGTGATGTGTCCCCAGGGCCCTCTGAGCTGGTCCACGATCTGGATCCTGGCGAACTTGCCGATCATGTCGGACACGTCCCAGGCGTGCCAGACGAGCGTCTCGGACCCGCCAGGCCGACTGTTCTGCCCTGTGACCGTCCTAACGATCCGCTTGTCCACGATCAGATTGACGCAGGTCTGGCCGGCGAAGGCCCCGCCGCCGACGTAGAACGTGATGAACTTGCGTTCGATCTTGAACTCGGGCGATGTGAGCGTCCCGATGGAACCGTCCCCGTCGTGATAGCTGTTGGCCAGCCGCTGGCCGAGATAGCCGCTGACGTGCATCTGGCGGGGCAAAGTCCCCTTGGCCGGTCCCGGCCCGAACGCGGTCCCGGTGACCTCCCACAGCCCCCAGTCCTCCGACTCGAAATCGGCGATGACGATGTCCTGCGAGGCAACCCCTGTCGTCGAGAGCCCCAGAACCACCGTCAAAACAAATATGAACGCCTTCATAATCGATCCCTTTCACGCCATCTCCCCAGCAGAACAGACTCTTTCTCGCCATTATCCGTTCCCGCCCTTTTCCAAGCAACGAGATTCACCCCCGAGGCCAGAGAACCCCCAGAAGGACAGGGATACCCTAATAAGTACAAGTACCGTCCGGAACAAACCGTGAAGTTTCTCCAGGATGCCGAAGATAAGTCCCCCTTGGAGCAGGCGGTCAAAACAGACGGCCGGACTGGTGATTGCCGCAACAAACGGGGAGGACTTTGTGTCTTGACGATGAAGCAAAACTTTCGCTCAGGAATCCGCTATCCGCGACGGAGCGGGACGGACGGGGTGGTTGATGGGAGGGTCGTTCCCGTCGAGCCGGCCTCGAACTCCATTCGCTCCACGTACAGTTCCGCAATCACCCGCGGAGGCTGCTCGAAGGACGCTTTGGCGGTGTCGGGCCGGATCGAGAAAATCCCTGCGTTGAAGAACCGTACTCGGGCCAACGTCGTCTGCAGATCCGGCGACAGGAGTTCAAGCGTACCGTTCTTCTCGGCCTTGTCGTCATTGTTGCCTTGGACGACGAAGCTCTCGTGCCAGTCGAGCCACGACTGGGCGGTCGACTCGGCCAGAGTGACCTTGAGGTTTGGAAACACGACCTTACCCGCCTCTCTCGTCACGGTGCGCCCCGCGCCGACACTGCCGACGCCCTCCAACTGTTTGACCGTGAACGAATCGATGTGGCTGATGCGAGTGCAATCCAGACCGTCGATCTGCAGCCGGAAACACGCGGAGACGAACATCCTCTGGGCGTTTTTCAGGACGTCGCCCTCGACCTTGCCCGAGGCCTTCACAACGCGGATGGACTGCGGTGCGAATCTCAGCGTGATATGCGTGGGCTCCTTGCTCCCGGCGTCCAGGGCGGGAATGGTCGTCTCGGTGATCAGAGCGTTGACGAACTGCCGCTCCGACTGAGCCTGCAGTTGCATGTCGGCCAGGACGAGGCTGCCGCTCTTGCGTTCGGCCTTCATCGACCAAGACTTGGCGATCCAGTCGTAAACGGCGCCGTCCATGCCGGGACTCACCTTGACCGCAAACTCCTCATAACGAAGGGTCCCGATGCGCTTCTTGGTGAACAAGCTCGATCCGGCGGACTCTTCGATCACGTCGGCGACGATCGTGCCGCCTTCCAAACCGTCGACGAACCCGACGCTCTTGCCGTCGAGCGTCATGATGTGCTTCGTGGACGCATAGGATCGCTCCTTCGCGGCCAGCGGCGCGACCAGAGACGACAGAAACACAATTCCCGCCACCATCAGACCCGTGAGCTTCGCGTGCGACTTCATACCATCTCCTTTGGCACAATGACGACGTCCGACCCCAAGGGGGAACATCCCGATCACGGCCAGACAACGGGACCATCCAACCTCGCCCTATTGTGGGTGCGCCAACGACGGTTGTCCATCTCTTTGTGGCGTTCGAGGCGACAAAAAGAGGATGATGTCCACCGGGCGGAATGGTAGAATGATGGAGGCGACTGACGGGAGTTGGGTACAGAGGTGCCTTGATGCAATCTCTCAATCCGGGACAGATTGCTCGCGTGGACGCAGGGGATAACAGGCGGAATCTGTCCCAGCGCACACACGCTAGATTGGGAATCCGCAACCCAAGACTCCAAATGGATTCGAAGCACAAAACCCGAACGACCGAACCGAAATCGCGCGTTCGCGCGGACCGTTTGGGATTCTGGATTTTCGTTATTTGGATTTGTCTGGGATTTCGTTCTGGTGTCTTCGGATTCCCTTCCGGGTCTTTTGCCATCGTAATAAGTCCCGTCGGGGGACAGGCCTCCGACGACGACGCCTTCGGCGTGTTCACCCGACGGACCGACGACCCCTTCGACCGGATCCACAAATCCTTGGAGCGATATGGGCGGGTCTTTCTCTGGGTGGGCATCGCGCTGTCGGCGGTGGTGGCGATCAAGATCGTCGCACCGGTACAGATCTACTATGGAATACAGGACCGCCGACTCAGACGGGCGGTCCGGCCGGTGGACGAGTTGCTCAAACGGATCGGCAAGGAAGCGGAGGTCGCCAGCGAGACCCCCAAGGAAGAAGAGGCCACCGCAGAGAACGGAGTTCTGGCCGGGATGATGGAGATCACGGAGTTCGAGCAGGCCGAGCAGACACCCCCCTATGTGTTGACGGTCAACGACATGATGCTGGACAACATCGGCCTGACGCTGCGACGGCTGCGACGATTCCACGACGGCAGCGCGGAGAAATACCAGGACAACATGTTCACCGTGATTCACGGAATCCAGACGATCACCGAGCACAGCGCAGAGGCCGGCGTGCCCTCGGGTCTGGCGGTGGACGTCGCGGAGTACTTCAAAGACGAACATCGGTACAAAACCTGGCGAAAGGTCCTGGGACGCTGGACGGGCAAGGGCAAGCACCAGGAAACCGCCGCTGCGTTTCTGTCCTTCATGAGGACCGTCCGCGAGGGCCGTCCTGTGGCGAAAGCCAAGCCCGCTGCGGTGTCGATGGGGGACACCGCGGTGACGGCAGCCTTGCCCGAACCGACCGTGCCGGAGATCCTCAACGAACAGACCCTGCCGGCGGTGCAAAAAGCCGCGGGGCAGGAGGCCCGCGATCTGTTGGTGTTTATCAGGACGGGAACCCCGCCGCAGAAAGCCGCCCGATGGCAGTTCGAGTTCGTTCGCAGGCAACAGCAAATCCGTTTGCGGGACGAGGCTCAACAGATGTTCAGCGTTTTTCTCAAGGAGGAGCGAAAAGCCCTGCGGGCGATCACCAAGATCCAGATGATGCCCTGCCGGACGTGGGGGCACGTGCTGTACATGCTGGGCGTGGAAAGCACCGCTCAGTTGGACAAACGAATCGACGACCGCCTCATCACCGAACAGGAGATCATCGTCCTGGAGAAGGCGTTCCTGCAGACCCTGGCCAAGCGGGAATTGCTCGTACGAATCTACGGACAGGGACCGCAGGCGGGTCTGATGGTCGATGAACACGTTCCCGAGATCCGGCGGGAGGCCCTGGCCCTGATCCAGCGGCTGCATCGGACCGAGCCGGGCCATCTGGCCTCGGCGACCGAGACCCTCAATGAGGAAGAGACGCCGCGAAATGGACTGGTGAAGAAGCTGATCGAGCAGTATAAATCCAAGAAATAGAGGGTCGCAGGATGCGACTAAGGGCGTGTGCCCCCGTCCGGTCGTCGAAACGCCCGGAGCCCGTGGGGCTGTCCGAGGCAAGGAGAGAAGAAACATGAGGTCGATGCGGTCTGTTAGGCAGGCGTGTGTCCTGATCGCGGTGGCGATGGGTGTCGGCGCCTGCAATGTTGAAGTCCACAACTGGTCCCAGGCACACCACGAGCGGACGGCGGAGCTTCAGGAGGCGATGGCGGACGGCGGGAGCCTGGCCGTCTCGACCGCCAGCGGCTCCATCGACGTCGCAGGCCAAGCGGTCAGTGAAATACGGATCGTCGCGAAGATCCGCGGGCAGGCCCCCACCGAGGACGAGGCACGGGAGCTGGCGGAGGCGACAGAGATCCGGATCGAGCGATCCGGCGACCACGTCACAATCAAAGCCGATACGCCCCGGCAAGGCAACGGCCGCTCGGTCAGCGTCAGCTACGATATCGTCGTGCCGACCCGGACGAGCGTCGAATGCCACAGCGCTTCCGGCAGTATCCGGGCCGCCGGCCTGCAGGGCAGCGTCCTTGCCGACACCGCCAGCGGCTCGGTAACCTGCGAGAGCCTCCGCGCCGGCGACGTGAACATACGGTCCACCAGCGGCGCTGTGCGATTCTCGGACGGCGCCGAGATCGGCTCATGCGAGATGCACACCTCCAGCGGGCGAGCCCAGGCCGAACGGGTCCAGGCCAACCGAATTCGGATCGGCTCGACCAGCGGGTCCGTCGAGCTCAAGGGTGCACGTGCACAGAGCATCGAGATGCGAGGCGTCAGCGGGTGTGTGGAGGGCAGGGACATCGATTGCTCGACCATCAGCGCCGAATCCACCAGCGGAAACGTGTCGGTGGAGTTCGCGCCGTCGGCCCCCGGCGACCTGACGGCCACGCTCAGCTCGATCTCCGGCAGCGTCAGCGTCGCCCCGCCGCGAGGTTTCGGCGGCCGGGTGGAACTGTCCACAACCAGCGGCTCCGTCGAGTCCGAACACCTGGCGATCACCATCCAGGGCCGAGTAAGCGCCAAGCACATCAGTGGCACCATCGGTTCGGGCAACGGCAGCCTGACTGTGCGAACCACCAGCGGCTCGGTCCGCGTGCGGTAAGAGAATGGAATCGACTTTTCATCATCGGGCGTTGTGGATCGGTGTCGCGGCAGGATTGCTTTGTCTGACCGGGTGCGGCGGGCCCGGCAGCGCGTCGGCTCTGCGAAGCGACTGTTATAAAGCGTACTCGTTTGAGGTGGGTGCCGGTTACCAAGTTGTGCACGAACGCATCCTGCTTCGGGCCCGTCGGCGATACGCAATGGCAGAGACCGCGACATTTCAGCCCGGTGTCAGCGACAGATCGTCAACGGAGAACCAAAGCAGTTCGATCACACTCTGGGATGGCGGCGGCATCGGGATTCGCTACCGTATCAGAGCGGAAATCCGCGCAATCGACGCAGACCACACACAGGTGGACCTGTACGCCGCCGCCAAGAGAGACCGCGCGGAGGCCCGTCTCTGGGTCGGCTGGGCGGACACGCCGTTGGGCGAATAGGCGAAACCCTGGAAGAATCACCAAGCGCCGACGCGCTTGATGCCCAAGGGGGGACGGGAGGGGGATTTCCCGCGGGGCTTGGACGTGGTGTTCATCGGAGTTTCCGCGGTGGTCGTCTTCGATTGAACCGCCGCAGATCTTGACGTTGCGACCCCTGGCCGGACTTCGGCTGCCGCCGCGGGCCCAGGCAAAATCTCGGCGTCCGCAGCCGGTTCCACACGGAGGGTCACCACACCGCCGGTGGTATCCCAGAGCTTCGGGTTCGCCACATGCGCGTGAATGCCGATCACACGAATCTTGCCGGTATGCATCGGCGTCTTGGCGATCTTCGTCGCATGTTCGGGCGACAACTTGAGAACGACGGGCTCATAGGAGGAGACTTTTCCGTCGCCGGCCGGACCGATGACCGACCCTACGGTCAGTTCCAGCGGAAAGTTCGGATCGCTCCGCCCATCGACCGCGACCAACGTGAACTTGAGGGCGAACGCCTGATACGCGCGGACATCCAGGCCGGCCAGAGCCCCCTGCCCGGCGGCTCCCGAAGAGGTGTAATCGAAGGTGCAGACACCTGCTGCTGCGCCGGGGAAGCGGATGTCAAACTCGACGCCGGCGCCGACGGATCGCTTTTGCACAATGACCGCGCGTCCGGCGGCCCTGCCCGCCCAGTCGAGAGCCATCAATTGCTCCGCCGACAGGGTCACGGTCGTGAACTTCGGCGCCGCGGCCACCGACGCGACCGCCAGTGCCTCGGGCTGCACATTTTGTTGGCAACCGGCGGCCAACAAGACAACCAAGGCACACACGCCTGTCCAATTCCTGCTCATCGTGGCACTCCTTCACCCTAGAGGGTCGTCCCGGTCGCAATCCCAGCCCTCTGGCCGTCGATTGCGACAGTTCCGACAAGGCACGGATGCTACCACAGGAGCCAGAGGTGTCAATGAAGAAATCCGACGGGCGGAACCTCGGCAACCAGGAGATCCGCATGCCCCGTCAGAAGCCGGGAACCCCAAATTTTTTCTCAAAAAAGGGGTTGCAGAGGCTGGAGGCGACGTATATACTTTGTTTACTTAATTTTGCGGGCGTAGCTCAGTGGTAGAGCACCACGTTGCCAACGTGGGTGTCGTGAGTTCAAGCCTCATCGCCCGCTCTGGGAGTTTGGGCTCCCATGGATGGGATTTCGCCGGGTGTGGTTTCTTTCATCCCGGCCTCCTATAGTATCGGCGAGGTACCAGCTAGGTGGTAGTCTCGGCGTTGGTCGTCGATACGTTAAAACTTTGTTGCAATGACAACAAAGCGGGAAACGTTCGTATGGCCAAGGGGATTTGGTCCCCGAGGGCCTTTTTTTATTTGGTTTTGCCACAGATCACAGCTTTTTGGGAGCTCCGCAATGGCGGAAGAGAAACAGGACACAACGGCCTCGGAACAAGAGGAAGATACCCAGGGAACGCAGGAATCCAGAACCGCCAGGAACACTGTGGTGGTGGAGGAGATCGGTCCCTGCAAGAAGAGAGTATCGGTCGAAATCCCCGAGGAAACGATCAAAGAGATGGCCGACGAGCAGTACCGGGAGCTGCGCCGCGAGGCGGTGTTGCCGGGCTTCCGCAAAGGCCGGGCCCCCCGCCGGCTGCTGGAGAAGCGGTTCGGCAAGGAGACCAAGGACAGCATCAAGCTCAAGCTGCTGGCCGAGGCCAGCGAGGCCGCGATGAAGTCCCAGAAGCTGGACGTTCTGACCGATCCCGAGATCGACCACGAAAACATCAAGCTGCCCGAGACCGGACCGATGAAGTTTTCATTCGAGGTCGAGGTCCGACCCCAGTTCGAGCTGCCGCCGCTGGAAGGCATCGCGGTCACCAAGCCCACAATCGAGGTGACGGAAGCCCAGATCGACAGCGAGGTGGAGCAGCTTCGGCGCTGGTCCGGCGTGTGGACCCCGCGGGAAGACAGCGTCGTCCAGAAGGACGATCAGGTGGTCGCCGACGTCCGCCTGCGGGTCGAACTGACGGACGAGGAGAAGGCCCGTCAAGCTGCCATCGCGGAGGGCAACCCGCAGGAGAACGAGGCCCAGCAGCCTCCGCTGCCCGAGCCCGAGACCAAACTGGACAACACTGAGTTCTTCGTCCGTCCCCATGGTTTCGTCGGACCGATCCCGGTGGAAAAGCTCGACGAACTGCTCGTCGGCGCCAAGACCGGCGACAAGAAAACCATAAGCGTCGAGGTCACCCAGACCTTCTTCCGCCCCGAGTACCAGGGGCGCAAGGTCGAAATCGAGATCGACATCAAAGACATCAAGTTCCTCAAGCTCGCGGAGATGGATGAGCACTTCTTGCGGCGTTTCGGCGTCGAAACGGCCGACGAGCTGCGCGACCGCATCCGCGAGAACCTCCAGTCCCGCATCGAGAACCAGATCCAAAGCGAGATGAGCGACCAGATCTACCGATACCTTCTGGACAACACGAAGTTCGATCTGCCGATGGACATTGTGGCCCGCCAGGCCGGCACCATTCTGCAGCGTCAGTACATCAACCTGCTGTCCCGCGGCCTGAGCCGCCAGCAGGTCGACGAGCAGATGGAACAGCTCCGCGCCGGCAGCGAAGAGCAGGCCAAAGAACAGCTTCGGACCTTCTTCATCATGGACAAAGTGGCGGAAAAACTGGAGATCCACGTGACCGAGGAAGAAATCAACGGCCATATCGCCCGCGTGGCCATTCAGCGAGGCCAGCGTCCCGAGAAGCTCAAGGAGCAGATGGAACGCGACGGTTCGCTCGCCCAGTTCCGCCTGGAGGTCCGCCAGAGTAAATGCATCAGCAAGTTGCTGGAGTCGGCCACCATTTCCAGCGGCACGTCCGAAGCCAAGTCGGAAGAACCCCAAAAATCCTAAAAGAACCCTCAGGCTCCGTCCGCACAAGACAAGCCCCAGGCACAAAGCAAATGAAGGATCATTCAATGGCCATACAAGACTATCTCAGACATCTGGGACGACCCAACACCTACGACCAGCACGCGGGGTACCAGCGATACCGCCAGATGAGTCTGGACGACATGTTGCTGGAGAATCGGATCGTCTTTCTGATCGGCGACATCAACTATGCTCGGGCGGCGGAAGTCATCATGAAGCTTCTGTACCTGGACAACCTCAAGAAAGGCCGAGAGATCAGCCTGTACATCAATTCTCCCGGCGGCACGGTGGACGACACGATGGCGATCTACGATACGATGCGATTCGTGGGCTCTCCCATCGCGACCTACTGCATCGGACGTGCCCAATCCGGCGGCGCGGTCATCCTGGCCGCGGGCACCAAGGGCAGCCGCTACGCCCTGCCTCACGCCAAGATCATGCTCCATCAGCCCTGGGGCGGCGTCACCGGCCAGGCCTCGGACATCAAGATCCAGGCCGAGGAGATCCTGCGCGCCAAACAGACGATCAACAGTATCTTGGCCAAGCACACGGGCCAGCCGCTCGAAAAGATCCAGCTCGAGACTGAGCGAGATCGGTATATGAGCGCCGAGGACGCCAAGGCCTACGGCCTGATCGACGAAGTCCTCCACGAGGACGAACAGCCCAAAACCGAGGCGAAGACCGACGAGGGCAAGGGCTCGTAGCCCTCAGGCTGCGAGGCAAACAAGGCCAGGGGACCCTCGCGCGGGTCCCGAAATCGAACTTCATGGCAAGGAATCTGACACATGAGCAACAACGAGACGACCCTGGTACCCATCGTCATCGAAAAGACCGGTCGCGGCGAACGGGCGTACGATATCTACTCGCGGCTGTTGAAAGACCGCATCATTTTCCTGGGCGGCGGAGTCACCGACGCCGTGGCCAATCTGATCATCGCGCAGATGTTGTTCCTGAGCAACGAAGACAGCAAGAGCGACATCCACTTCTACATCAACTCCCCCGGCGGCGTCATCACCGCCGGTCTGGCGATCTACGACACAATGCAGTTCGTCCGGTGTGACGTCGCCACGTACTGCATCGGACAGGCGGCCAGCATGGGCGCGGTCCTCTTGGCCGGCGGCGCTCCCAAGAAACGGTTCGTGCTGAACAACAGCCGCGTGCTGCTGCACCAGCCACATGTGATGGGCGTGCTTGAAGGCCCCGCGACGGATCTCGACATCGAGGCCCGCGAGATCCTGCGGCTCCGCGAGCGACTCCACCAGATCCTCGCCCACCACACAGGCCAGGACCCCGCGAAAATCGAACGGGACACTGATCGGAACCTGTGGCTTGACGCTGAGGAATCGGTCGGTTACGGCCTGGTCGACCAGATCCTGACGCGGGCGCCCGAGATCGTCCGAAGCGTCGAAAAGGACTGACGAGCGGAATCCGTCCAGCCGTCGCAGGACAAGGAAGGAAACAAGGTTGGGGGTAAGAAAACAATGGAACGTAGAAGCGGGCAAGCGTGGAAGCGTAGAAGCGGGGTAGTGTCGTCGAGAGGTTCGCGAACCCCTACGCATTTACGCATCTGCGCAACCTCGTTTCTGCTGTTTCTGGCCGGTTGCGGGATCGGCACCGAGAGAAAAACCCCGGAAGAACTCCGAGCCGAAAAGCTCCAGCAGGAGAAGGCCTCGCTGAAAGGCGACGTCGAACAGCATCGGGTCCAGATCGAGCAACTGCGAGCACAGATCCGCGAACTTTCGGCCCTCAAGGACAAGCCAAACAATCCCTACGAGCTGACCAGCCTTCGAATCGCCAAGATCTCCAACTTCTTCGACAAAGACCGCGACGGCATCCAGGAAACGCTCGTTGTCTACGTCCAGCCGATCGACACCGAAGGCGACGTGGTCAAGGCCGCCGGGACCGTGAGCGTCCAGCTCTGGAACCTGAACAACCCCAACGGCCAGGCGCTGTTGGGTCAGTGGAAGGTCGAGCCTGCCGAGTTGCGAAAGCTCTGGTTCAACTCCCTGGCCATCACCAGCTATCGGCTCACCTTCGACCGGCCCGACGCGGTCGGCGTGTTCTCCGAGCCGCTGACCCTCCGAGTCACCTTCACCGACTACCTCACCGGCGAAACCTTCCTCGCCCAGCAGGTCATCGAGCCCAAGCTCAACTGACACATCGGCATCCGCCCGCGGTCTCTTTGAGCCCTACCGCCGCACCGAAGCGTCCGGCGGCGCTGCTTTCCTTGCGATGGCTCGGGAACAGGTCGTTGCGGCAGAGCGTGCAGACGCCGGAGATGTGGACCGACTCGCGGGCCAGCCCCGCTCGCACCAGGGCGTCGGTGTTGGCTTGCCAGAGGTCGAAACGGTGCTTCGAACCGGAGGGAAAGAAGAACGCCTCCGCGTGTGGACCGATGCCTTCAAGGGCCGCTTGACGGACTTCGTCGCCGACTTCGTAACAGCACGGCCCTGCCGACGGGCAGATGCAGGCTACCAGATCGCTCGGGCGACAGCCCAGATCGGTCATTCTGCGGATCGTCGCCGGCACGATCCCTGCGACGGTCGCCTTCCACGAGGCGTGGGCGAACGCGACCGCTTTGCCTTGGCGGTCGGCGATCAACACGATGGGACAGTCGCCGCTCTTGCCCAGCACGGCCAGGCCTTTCTTGGTGGTCACCAGCCCGTCGGCGAACCCGGCGCAGCCCCCCTGCTCGCACGTCAGGACATCGCCGCCGTGCACCTGTTCGAGGAAGGCGGTCTCCTCCAAGCCCAGAACACACGCGACCTGGCAGCCCGCGGCCGCCGGATCATGGCGCACCTGCTGCACGTCGGGGCCTTGTCGCGTCGTCACCAGATGGGGAACGCCGATGGCTTCGAGCGCCGCGAACCGCCCGACCAGCCAGCCGTTGGGCAGCCGTGCCAGGCGGAATCCGCCCGGTCCTTGGACCTCCCGGCGGCGCTCGCTCATGGTTTCGCCTGGGGCAACGGCGCCAGTGTCATCGTGTTCAGGATGTTTCGCAGCTCGATCCTCTCCTCTTCCGTCCAGAACGCGGTCGTGAACACCAGTGCGTAGCCCTTCCGCACGGTCGCGAAGTACTCCTGCATCATCTTGCCGGCAGGCGGGATGTTGAGTTCCACCGCCATGACGTGAAACGGGACGCCGCCCAGTGTTTCGACGGTGACCTCGCGAGGGAACGAGAACTTGAATTGTCCGGCCTCGAGTACCCGCCTGGCGTGAAAGAGGTAATCGCCGCCGGTCTGAACCCCCGGAGAGCGGGAGAGGTTCTCGGCGCAGGCGAAGATATAAGGATTGTGCGGAACCGGACTGCCCGGCAGGAACTTGAACGCATTGAAGAGTTGGACGGTCCGCTGTTGGCCCTCTTCCAGAGTGGCCTGGAGATTCTCCTTGCCGCCGGCCAGCATCCGACCGCCCGTGCGAGCGGTCTCTTTCGTCAACTGGGGGTCCTCCACACTCCATTCGGCCGGCAGAGCGATCGCCAGTCCAAGATAGTCGTTGTGGTATACCGAGCCTTCGAACCGCCCGTTGTCCATCTGCGAGCCGGGCTTCTTGCCGCACCCGCAGACACAAACACACAGAGTCAGCGCCATCCCAAGGCAGATTCCGCCGTATCGCATCCACGCTCCTTTGACACATTCCACAAGCGATCCGCGGCCACCCGCGTCCGCAAGGACTATTATCGTTGAGATGGCAAAACTTCGCAAGATCGGATCGCCCGGCTATCACAACCCGAACGCCTTCTCATTGATCGTGGAAAAAGGCGCCGGTCTTGCCAAGTGAACGCGCCGCTGTAGAATACGGCGATGCATAAACTGGAAAATCAGATTCTGTGCGGAGACTGCGTTGCGATTCTGCAAGAAGCCCCGGAGCCTTTTGCCGATCTGGTGTTCGCCGATCCGCCGTTCAATATCGGGTACAAGTACGACAAATACCACGACAGCAAGACCAGCGGGAAATACCTTGACTGGACGCGCGACTGGATCGGCCAGTGCGTTCGCGTGCTCAAGCCGCAGGGGTCCATCTACATCGCCATCGGCGACGAATACGCAGCCCACATCAAGCTGATCCTGGAGGACGAGCACCGCCTGACTCTGCGCAACTGGATCATCTGGCACTACACGTTCGGCCAGCAGACCAAGGCGAAGTTCGCCCGCGCGCACACGCACATCCTCTACTTCGTCAAAGACCCGAAGCATTTCACGTTCAATGACGATCTGGTCCGCGTGATTTCGGATCGACAGAAGAAATACAGGGACAGCCGGGCGTACCCCGCAGGCAAAATCCCCGACGACGTCTGGAACGAGTATCCACGAATCTGCGGCACGTTCTCCGAACGAACGGGCCACCCTTGCCAGATGCCCGAGAGCCTTCTGGCCAGGATCATTCGTGTCAGCTCGAACGAGGGCGACTGGGTGCTCGATCCGTTCTGCGGGTCCGGCGTGACCGCGACCGTCGCGTACAAGCTGGGCCGGCGATACACGACCATCGACCTGTCCGAAGAGTATGTGGAGGCCGCGAAGAAACGGATCGACCACTGCGTCGGTCTGTCGCACGAGGCCAAGAGCGAAGACTGGACGGAACATGCCGACTCGGAGCTCAGGTGGCTCTTCAGCGAGAACAAGGTCCCGCTCAGTCAACTCCGCGATAACCGATTCCTCCTGACCCTGTTCACCAAGAAGCTGAACCAGCGCTTGCAGAAGAAGTGCCCGTACACGACAGAACAAGTCAGCAAGCGACTCAAACAACTCGCAAGCAGCCTCAGTCCTCTCGATGCTGCGAAAGCCCTGGAACTGGAGACCCCCGGCGTTGAAGAATAAAGCAGGTGCAAGCGTAGAAGCGTTGCAGCGGAGGAGCGATGGGGTATCCGCATGCCCTCGCTTTCACGCGACTACGTTTACGCTTTTCGTCGCCAGCGCCCTATTGCTGACGGTGATCCAGCCGCCGATGGGGTGGTCGTTTTGGGCGTGGGTGGCGTGGACGCCGTTCGCGCTGGCCTGTTCGCCGCAGAAGAACGCCCGGAGCGTAATCCTGGCGGCGTTCTCCGTCGGGTTTCTCTATTGGCTGGTGAATCTGTACTGGATCCAGCCCATCACGACGATCGGCTGGCTCGGAATGGGCCTGTACCTGTCGATGTTCTGGGTGCTGCCGGCATTGGCGGTCCGGCGGGTCCGCGCGACGCGGATTCCGCTGTTCGTGGCGTTGCCGATCCTGCTGGCCGGGTGGGAGCGGCTCCAGGGATTCCCTCTGGGCGGTTTCTACTGGCGATTCCTCGGGCACAGCCAATATAAGTGTCTCGCGATGATCCAGGTGGCCGACCTGGTCGGCGTCGCGGGCGTCTCGTTCGTCGTCGCCATGGTGAACGGTTTCTTAGCGGACGCAATTGTGACGTGTGGGCAAAGCACGGACGTTTCACGCTTTACGCTTCATGCTTCACGCGGCCTACTCCTGGGGTTGGCAGTCACCATCGCGGTCGTCGCGGGCAATCTTCTGTACGGCCAATGGCGGCTTCGCCAGACACCGGCATTCGTGGCCGAGGGCCCTCGGGTCGGCTCGCTCCAGTCCAACGTACCCCAATCGGTCAAGCAGAGCTTCAGCGAAAGCAGCAGACTCTTCGACGAGCTGATGGTCAGCAGCCAAGCCGCCGCGGCGGCTGGGGCCGAATTGATCGTTTGGCCCGAAACAATGGTCCAGGGCATCCTCGACCCGGCGCTTTGGCCGCATCTTCGCAGCGGCGGCGACCCCGACGACGAGACCTTCCTCGACGAGGACAAGGCCTTCCACAAGGCCCTGTCCGAACATGCACGGGAGACCGCCTCGGGCCTGCTGGTCGGCGCCTACGGCATGGAGATCCGTCAGGACCGCCGGGGCGAGTCCTACCTGGCCAGTTTCAACAGCGCCTATTTCTACCATCCCGACGGGACCCGCGACCCGGGCCGCTACGACAAGATCCACCTGGTGCTCTTCGGTGAGTACATCCCCTTCCAGCACCGATTCCCCTGGCTGTTCGAACAGCTCAAGAAGTTCTTCCCCAAGGGGTACAACCCCAATTACTCGCTCGAACACGGCCGGCGGTACACGATCTTCGAGTTGGCTGCGTCCCAAAGAAAGGACCTAGAACAGAGGCCGGAGGACGGCGACTCGACTCTTCAAACTTCAAATTGCAAGCTTCAAACTCCCTTGCGTTTTGGGGTCATCATCTGCTACGAAGACGCGATCCCCTACGTCGGACGGAACTTCGCCCTGGACGAGACGGGCCGCAAACGCATCGACTGGCTGGTCAACATCAGCAACGACGGCTGGTTCGTCCGCTTTCCCGAAGCCCAGGGACGCGTGATCGCCAGCAGCGAATTGCCCCAACACGCCGCGATCAGCGCGTTCCGAGCGGTCGAGAACCGCCTGGCGATCATCCGCAGCGTCAACACCGGCATCAGTTGCCTGATCGAATCCACCGGTCGCATCCGCGACGGATACCTGGCCGCCAGCGAGGGTTTTCCCGCAAAAGCGATGAGTCGGACCGCAATGGCTGGATGGTTCGTGGACCGATTGCCGATAGATAAGCGGGTGACGTTCTATAGTCGCCACGGCGAATGGTTCGCCAACGCCTGCGCAGGGATCTTCGCAGGAGTGTTGCTCTGGCCGCTCGTTCGGAGAAGGCGAAGACTTGAGGCTGCGTAGTCGCCCCTGCGTCTAATAGCTCGAAATCCGAATTTCGGATCTTCCTCTTTATGAGGTACGTGATGTTTCGATTCGGCCGGCTCTTGGAGGCTCTGACATTCGGTTTCGTCCTGCTGCTGGTCCTGGGCTGCGAACGGACGGCGCAGCCCCGGTCTGCGCCGCTGTTGACCAGCCCGGCCCCCAAGACGCCTACGCCGATGTCCACTGAAGAGATGCAGTCCCAGGCCCGTCAGATCGTCTCCGACGGCCTGTCCGACCCCAATCCCCAGATCCGCGCCAACGCGATCGAGGTCGTCGCGACGACGCGGGATATCCGTCTGATGCCCAAAGTTCAGAAGCTTCTGGCCGACGAGGTGGTGCCCGTCCGTTTCGCAGCGGCTTTGGCGGTGGGCGACCTGGAGTATACCCTGGCCCAGAACGAGATTATCGGTCTTCTCAAAGACTCCAACCCCAATGTCGTGCTGGCGGCTTCGTATGCCAGTTGGCGATTGGGCAACGCGGACTACTACAAAGTCCTTTGCAATTCCATCGCCAGCGACGACCAGACCGTGCGGGCCAACGCCGCCCTGCTGTTGGGCAAAAGCGGAAAACAGGAAGGAGTTCGATATCTTTATTGGACTTTGCGACGGACCGATTCGTCCGAGAAAGTCGTCACCCAGGCGGCCGAAGCCATCGCGATGCTCAAAGACCCCGCAATCTACCCCAAGCTCTGGACCCGGCTGATCAGCGTATACGCGGACGACCGGGTCATGGGAATCCGCGCGATGGGCGCCTTGGGAACCGCCGAGGCCAAAAACGCCCTGACGACGATGTTGGATGATCCGGTGCCGGAAGTGCGTCTGGCGGCCGCCGAGCAGCTCGGCAAGCTGGGCGACCGGATCGGGGAATCGGAGATCTTGGCTGTCTTCGAAAAAAATCTCCTCTCCGGCCCGGACGCGCAGAGCCAGGAACGCATCAAAATGCTGGCGGCCCTGGCCATCGGCGAGGTCGCCACGACAGCCACGATCAAGCACCTGCCGGGGTTGCTGAAAGACCCCTCCAAGGTGGTCCGCCTGGCGGCCGCCAAGGCGGTCCTTCGGGCCACAGCCGGTCGAGCCGGTCGCTAATCGCCTTTGCCCCTGCGAGGAAGCTCTCTCTCATCTGTAACAGTTTCTATCTGGGCTATTTAGGAAAAATGACTTGACCTTTTCCCAGCAGAAGCGTAAAATTGTGACATGCAGATGTGATTGAGCTGATTCGTGAAAGGAGCCTGTCTTGAGCACGCTTACCAAGGTTCTGATCGTTTTGCTGACCGTCTTTTCGATCTTTCTGTGCGGCATCGTGGTGACGTATGTCGCCAACGCCAACAACGAGAAGGAAACCGCAAGCGATCTTCGGCGCAGTCTCCAGTCGGCCAAGGCTTCGCAAGCTGCCGCTCAGGCGGATCTGGAAGAGGCGAAGAAAGCCGCCGAGGCGCTCAAGGCCGAACTCAACGCCAAAATCACCGACTTGGACACCAAGAACAAGGAACTGATCGCCCAGATCGATGAGGTCAAGCGCCAGAACAGCATGCTGATGGGCGAGATCCAGCAACAGCGGGCCACCGCGACCCAAGCCAACGAATTGGCCAGCAAGCAGACCGAGTTGTTCAAAGCCGCACAGGCCCAGGTGGCGGCACTGCAGGCCGAACAGACCAACCGCAAGAAGGAGCTCGACGAGACCAACCAGATGCTCCTGGAACGGATGGCGGTGATCTCCGAATTGGAGGCCAAGGTGCGTCGGCTCACCGAGGAGAATCAGGATGTTGAAGCCCGGCTCAATCAGTATTTGCAGCAGTATGGACGGATCGCGGAGAAGCCGCCGGTGACGGTGGCCCCCCGGCCTGCGACACTTCAGCCGGTGTCGGCGGCGACCGTTGCCGCGCCCAGCCGCATCATTGCTCTCAATGGGCAGGTCACCGCGGTGGACATCAAGAACCGCCTGGCCGAGATCTCCATCGGGGCGGCCGCCGGCGTTCGCCAGGAGATGAAGTTCCACATCACCCGCGGCGACCGCTGGGTCGCGGACATACTGATCCTGGAGGTCGGGCCCGACAAGGCCGTCGGGATCATCGAGACCATACAGCCCGGATTGGAGCCCCGAGCCGGTGACATTGTCGCAACGAATCTGTAAGCCGAGAGCGGTCGGTGCCCCACGAGGCGCCGGTCGGTAGGAGGTTCTTCGTCTATGAGTCCGATGCCTCAAACCCGTGGGGGCAAGATGTCCCCTCCCAGCAACCTCTACACCGCCATCCTGGCCGTGGCGTTCGGGGTCGTCCTGGCGACCGCGGCCTACGTGGCCGTGGCCTGCCAGATGCGTTACGGCACGATTTTTGGGATGCCCTAGAGGAATTCCCTTGACGATACCGCCAAGCAGCATTCACAATATCCAATGGCAAACTGAGAAAGGAGTCGCCTGTGCTGTTGGACTCTATCCTTGGCTATTTCAGTATGGATATGGGTATCGATCTAGGTACCTGCTCCACACTGGTGTGCGTCCGTGACAAAGGGATTGTCCTGAATGAACCGTCCGTCGTGGCGGTTCGCAAGGGAACCAACACCGTATTGAACAACGGCGAGGCTGTCGGTCTGGTCGCACGCGAGATGCTGGGCAAGACCCCCGGCTCCATCACCGCCATTCGTCCCCTCAAAGACGGGGTCATCAGCGATTTCGAAGTCACCGAAGCGATGCTCCACTACTTTATCCGTAAGGTCCACGGCCGCGGCCAGTTCGTCAAACCCAGAGTGGTCATCGCGGTCCCCAGCGGCATCACCGCGGTGGAACGCCGGGCCGTCATCGACAGCGCCGAACGGGCCGGCGCACGCAAGGTGTATCTGGTGGACGAACCCATGGCCGCAGGCATCGGCGCGGGATTGCCCATCACCGAGCCGACCGCCTCGATGATCGTCGACACCGGCGGCGGCACCACCGAAGTGGCCATCATGAGTCTGGCCGACATCGCCACCTCCACCTCCATCCGCGTCGGAGGCGACGACATGGACGAGGCGGTGATCAACCACCTCAAACGAACGTATAACCTCCTGATCGGCGAAGCGCGGGCCGAGAAGGTCAAGATCGCGATCGGCTCGGCCGCTCCGCTGGAGCAGGAACTGACGATGGAAATCGCCGGTCGGGACACGATCTCCGGCCTGCCTCGAAAGATCGTCATCACCAGTGAAGAGATCCGCGAAGCGCTGAAGGACCCGGTGGCGTCGATCATCGAAGCCGTCACCGGCACGCTCGAACGGGCGGAACCCGAGCTGGCGGCCGACCTGATCGACAACGGCATCTGCATCTGCGGCGGTGGTTCCCTCCTTCGGGGCATGGACAGCGTCCTGGCGAACGCCACCGGCCTGAAGGTCTTCCGCGCCGAAGACCCGCTCAGTTGCGTCGCCAGAGGCACCGCCGTGTACCTCGAGAACCTGGAGATTTGGAAAGACACAATGGACCACAGCGACCGCGGCTACGACTAGCGGCAACACCCCCTGCGGGGGCACAGCCCCCCGAGTGGCCGTCCGGACAGCAGAGGACAATCATGAGACGAAGGCGGGCCAACATATCCAGAGGCATGCTTTTCACCTGGGGCATGGGGATCGGGTTGTTGTTTCTCTTCGCGGTGCCGCAGAGAACCAGCGACCGCATCCAACTGACTTACGCCCGCCTGTTCCGCTGGCCGTTGGCCGCCGGTCACGGATTGACGCTGGCCGCCCGCGACGTCGCCCTCCCGCACGGCGTCACGGAAGAAGAATATCGGGAACTGCTCGCCAACCACCGCCAGATCCAGAATGTCATCGCCAATCTCCAGGCCAAGCTCCGCGAGACCCAAAGGCAGAACGAAATGCTTGCTCGCCTGCGAGCCAAACCCGGGTGGGAGACCGTCCCGATCCAACTGGCGCCGGTCCTCGTCGGACCGGGCGCCGAACAGAACGAGTTGATCATCGGTCGGGGCAAAGACCACGGCTTGGCGATCGGCCAGTTCGTCATGAGCCTGGGCGAACAGGGCACCCTCAGTCAGAGCGAAAGTGTCATCGGGACGATTTCCAGCGTGGACGCCAGGACCGCCAAGGTCCGACTCCTCACCGCGCCGCGGGATCCCAAGGCGCCGCGCGAGTCGGGAATCGTCGTGGGCATCGGGAATCTCAGCGTGCGACCGCTCCTCGAGGGATTGGGCGGCCACAAGGCCCGGATCCCGCTGGTCAAAGTCGACGGCAACAACATCAGCCAAGGCGATCCGGTGTACGTGCAGAAATCACAGGGGCTCGATGTGCCGGTTATCGCAGGGCGGGTCACCCAGTGCGTGCGGTCCCGCGACGACCCGATGTTCTGGGACATCACGGTCGAACCGGTCTGCGACGTGGCCGGCCTGCGAGAGGTGGCCGTGGTGGTGCCCCCTGTCCCGGTTCGTTGACCGCTCGCCGATGGGGGCCTCGAAGGACATCGAGTCGTATTTCCGTGGAGTGGTTGAATGCGTTGGATCCGGTTTGCAGTATTGGTGCTCGCGGCCTCGATTCTGCAAGCCAGCCTGATGGACGTGTTGCGGGTCCGCCGCGACGTCAAGCCCGACCTGCTGCTGGTGTTGCTGGTCTTCTTCGGCTCCCGTTGCACCCCCACCGACGGGGTCATCACGTCGTTCGTCTTGGGTTTCGTCGCGGACCTGATCAATCCGATCGGCGGCGTGATGGGTCCGCGGATCATCAGTTTCGGCCTGTTCGGCACGCTGCTGTCCGACGTGCAAAACGTCTTTTCGCTGCGTCGTCCCCTCTATCAGAGCGTCGCGATCTTTCTGTTGGGCGTGCTGACCGCGGTCCTGGGGTATCTTCTGGCTTCCCTGCGAACCGAGGGCAGCCAGACTCGCCTGCTAACGCTGTTCCTGTGGCAACCCCTGTACTCCGGAATCCTGGGGCCGCTGTTCTCCTTGCCCGTGGGGTGGTGGATGCGCATGAATAGGAAAAACCGAAGCCTCTACGGACACGGCTCCCGGTTCCGATAAGGGGAGTTTGGCCCAACAGACCCCGACGACACGGATGTACGATCAACGAGTCAAGGTGTTTATCGGCGTATGCCTGGCGATCCTGCTGGTGTGCGTGGTGCGTCTGGCGCAGATGCAACTGCTGGCCGAATCCGCGGTCCAGGACGAAATCGCCAAGCTCAAGGAGCGGCGTAGCGAGTCCCGACAGCTCAAGACCCTTCGCGGCAAGATCCTCGACCGCCACGGCCACGTGCTGGCCACCGATACCCCCAAGTTCCAGGTTTACGTCAACTATCAGTTGAGCTGCTATCTGGACGAACGGGTCGTGCAGGCCCAGATCGCCGAATCCAAGAGAGAAGGTGCCAACCCCTCCCTGGAGGCAAAGGTCCGCGAGCGGGTGGCCGAACAGAAAGAGGAACTCGAACGGATCATCACGGAATGCTCCCAGTTCGGTACCTCGCCCGAACAGATTCGTTCGACCCTGGCCGCGAGGAACAACCAGATCTGGAAGCTGCGAAGTTACCTGGCCTGGCGGCGAGGCAGTCACGATCCGAACCTGATGGCCAAGTACGAAAACCGAGTAGATCGGGTCCCCTTTGCCGAGGCGATGGCCGATCTCGTCCGTCAGTATCCCGATCCGAACGACCGGTATCGACGGGTGATCCGCGTCAACGACATCCCGGAGGTACGAAAGGATCTGCCCATCGTCGAACTGCAGACTGAGGACGACGTGTTCGCCGCCCAGCTTGAATTCCGCGATGTGCCGGACGTCCAGGTCCTGCCGACCGGGTATCGATTCTACCCGTACGGCCCGGTCGCCGCCCAGACCATCGGCTGGGTCGGTCCTGCCACCCAGACACGCGACACGGAGCTGTTCGAGGACGATCCACAGGCCAGTTACCTCTCCGGCGAAGTCTGCGGACGCGAAGACGGCGTCGAATACGTCTGCGAAACCCTCCTCCGCGGCCGACGCGGCGAACTGGTCTATGACATCGACGATCAGCTCGTCCGCCAGATCGAGACCCAGTTCGGACGGGACGTGCAACTGACGCTGGACATCGAGCTTCAGCGACAGATCGAACAGTGGTTGACCGATCCGAACCACAATCCCCTGTACTGTCGATCGCGGATGGCCGCGGCGGTGATCGAGATCGGTTCGGGCGACATCCTGGCCCTCGTGTCGCTGCCGACCTACGATTTGAACACCGCTCGGTACGAGTGGGGCAAGCTGATGAACGACAAGGAAGGTCGCCCCCTCATCAACCGCGCGATCAACGATCTGTACGCGCCGGGATCGGTGGTCAAGCCGCTCGTCCTGATCGCAGGACTCGAAGCGGGGGTCATCACACCGGAGGAGGCCATCAGTTGCCCCGCGGCGCCCCAGGCCAAACCGCCCAACTGCTGGATCTTCAAGCAGTACCGAGCCGGACACGACGGAAGCTGGATCAACAACGCCCGCAACGCCCTCAAGGGGAGCTGCAATATCTACTTTGCCGAACTGGCCGACCGAATCGAACCCCGGTTGCTCCAGACTTGGATGTTCCGCTTCGGCTATGGACGTCAGATCCCGCTGACCTGTCCGGTTCCGCCGGGGCCCGGCATTCCGCTCCGCAGTTTCCGCCAAGCCCCCGGCCAGATTGCCAGCACACTCGTCCCGTCGTACACCGAGATCACGTCGTTGGACCAGATCCCGCCGCTCAAGAGCTGGCACCGGAGACTCTTCGGGATCGGCCACGGCGACTTCCGGGCCACGCCGTTGCAGGTGGCCAACACGTTCGCCACCCTGGCCCGTGGCGGGCGGCACAAGATGCCCCGCCTGTTTCGGGACCCCGCCCCGCCGGAAAGCGAACCGACGGATCTGCCAATCTCCCTCGCGAGCCTGGCGACGGCGGCGGAGGGAATGAGCGCGGTGGTCAACGAACCGGGCGGAACCGCGTATGAGTATTTCCGCGGCAGCCAGTTGCGGAGTCGCGGCGTGCGGGTCTACGGCAAGACCGGATCGACGGAAGCCCCGGAAAATGCATGGTTCGCGGCATACGCGACAGATCGAGACGGCGCCAAGATCGCGATGGCGGTCGTCGTGGTGGGAGGCCAGCATGGCGGACGCGACGCGGCGCCGCTCGGACGGGCGATTTTGGAACTGTGCGCCGCAGCGGGGTATCTGGGTAATTGAAGTTTCACATGGGAAGTGTCAAGTCAGAGGCTTGGCCCTTGGCGGCGATGTTCTTGTTGGAAACTTCACACTTCAAACTTTGAACTTCCTCCCCACCGCGTCAGGGCGCCGCGGAAGATCTCGAAGAACTTCTCATTGTCCGGCCAGAGAATGCGATCGTCTTGCGGGAAAGGCTGGTCGATCCGCTGCAGAAAGTGCGACACCGCCGGTTCGTCCAAGTCTCGGGAACAGAGGCCCAGTCCGAGCCGTTCGACGTAATGGGCGTTCAGGAGTTGCTCATAATGCCCTCCCAGAGGCAACAGGAGCATCTTTTTCTTGAGGTACAGACACTCGCTGATGAGAGAGAAACCCACGGAGGCGACGACGCCCCGCGACGAGGCCAGGTCCGCCAGAAAGCCTTCGGTCGAGCGTTCTTTGAACAGGCAGTTGCCGCATTCCAGTCGCTTGTTGAAGCCGTAGATATGGAACCGCTGGTCGGGGAACCGGCCGAGCACATCCCGCAGGCGGTTCTCGCCGGTGCCGGTGGTCCAATAGATCGTGATGTGCCCCGCGTCGGTGGGCGTCAGTTCGGTGATGACGCGTCGGACAATCGGCGGAGTCAGAACCGCCTTGTCTTTCTTGAGCGGGGCTCGGAAAAAATTGAGGATGACGTAGGCCTCGGCTCCGAAAGAATGGAACCGCGTCACCACCCCGGCCTGGAGCCGCTGGACGACGTTCCGCCACGGATGATCGAGCCGGCAGAAAATCAGCATGTGCTCGTTGTTGACGCTCAGGAAAGGCACGCGGTTGCGCCAGGCCCACCAGGCGCTGAACGGTTCGAAGTCGGTGATCACCAGATCCGGGCCGAAGGGCTTGTACACCTGGGTGAAGAGCTCCTTGTTGACCCGTCGGCCGCGTGGAAACTGCCAGAGGTTCTTCCACACGGTGGCCACCGGCGCCACGTACCCGTGGCTGTAATCGAACGTCAGGCCGAAGAGCTCCTTTGCCCGCGGGCCGAAGCACTCGCGTAAATAGAGCAGCGCCCGGTGCGACGTCGCGAAGATCACGTCGTGTCCGGCGTCGAGCAATCGCTGGCCGATGAGGTGCGCACGACTGGCGTGCCCATATCCCTCGCCCGCAACCGCATAGATGATCCTGGCCATCCGGCTCTCTGCTCCTGCCCAGTCAAACGGCACGTCAAAGCCGAGTAGTGTACCAGATTCGCACCGGTCCGCCAGTCCCAAAAACGCCGGGGAAGAAACCCGCGGCGCCATCCTCCCCTCTTCTGCGCGCCAACGGCCTGATCACTACATCAGACGCCGGCGAATCATGCCGACCAGACCCGTGCCTACCGCAGTCAGCAGGAGTGCACCAGGCACGGGAATCGTGGCCGAGACACCCCTACCCGTCAGCAGGAAGAACGCCTCCGTCCCCGGCGGCAGGATCGAATCGTTGCTGTGAACTCCGAGGTAGAGGCTGTAGTAGCCCGGGCTGGGTGGCGTGAAGATCACGGGAACCGTCATCAATTCCCCTACCGACATCTCGCGAGGAATCCCGGGATAGTCGTGAAAAGTGAACGCTCCGAATGAGAACGCTCCGAGAGAATACGTACGATCCTTTTCCGGCCACGCATACGGATTCGCACAGGGAGGATCGAAATCCTGCGTCTCATTGAGAACCACCTGATAGACCCACACCGCCGTCGGTGGTCCGGCCAGCAGATTGAAGGTCACGGTCTCCGAGGTCCCCACGACGACATCGCCGAAATCATAGCCCACCGGCGAAATCTGAAGGTCCTGGGCATGGACAGAGGACGCGCCGCAGAACAGAACCGCCGCGAACGCACATACCCGCAAACGACGAAACGCTCTCAAAATCCCGCTCATCTTCTCCACCTCCAATCTAGACCGCTGTGAACAACGCCTTGGGGAGGGCGGAAATGCACGCCCTTTCGGATATCAGTATCATTCTACCGATTTTGGGGCTTGTTGTCCATCCGTAAATCTACGTACGTGCGGGGGATTCCTCTCTCGGGAACGTGGGCGATCCGCGGATTGAAGACGCCAAACGGGCGTTTACCAGGAGTTTTCGTCCTCGGAGTACGGTTGTGCGCGGCGCGCGGCGATTGCGGCGGCGGCTTCTGGTGTTCCGTCGGTCGGAACGCCGAGGTAGGTGAGGGTCTTTTCGAGGATCGCCGCCGCCACCGGCGCGGCGACCGTGCCGCCGGTGTAGCCTTTCTTGAGGGCCACGTTGGGCCGACGGATCGAGACCAGCACGACCACCCGCGGGTTGGAGGCCGGCGCCCCGGCGATGAACGACGCGACATAGGCCTTGTCCAGGTAGACACCGTCCTTGGCGATCTGGGCGGTGCCGGTCTTGCCGAAGACCGTCCACTTGGCGAGTTTGGCCCGCGCGCCGGTGCCGTTGCGTTCGTTGACGACCGCCGTCATGGCGTCCTGCACCACCCACTTGGCCACGTCGGGCTTGATCACATAGCCGACCCGAAGCGTCGAAGGACGCATGTCCACGACCATCCCGTCGGAACGGACGAGCGATTTGACGATGTACGGATGGACCAGATGCCCGCCGTTGGCGAGCATACAGAAGGCTCGCAGCATCTGCAGGCCGGTGACCGAGATCTCCTGGCCGAACGGGATGCGGGTGATGCTGTAGCCGGTCCACTGACCAGGCGGTCGGAGCAGTCCTTCCGCCTCGCCGGGCAGTTCAATCCCCACCTTGCGCCCGAAGCCGAAGAGCGTCAGGCCCTCATAGAGCCGGGTGGCGCCCAGACGCTGGCCGATCTTGGCCATGCCGATGTTGCTGGAATTCATCAGGATCTCGCGGAGGGTCAGATCGCCGAAGCCGCGTCGGTATTCGCCGATGCGTCCGAAACCCTTGCCGTGATAGTTGCCGTTCTCGCAGAAGATCGTCTCGTAGCGGTTCACCACCTTGGTGTCCAGGGCGATGGCCGCGACGATCGGCTTGATGATGCTGCCGGGCTCGTATTGATCCGTGAGCAGACGGTTCGTGAACAGCTCCGGCTGTTTCTGGGCGATCCGGGCACTCTCGGCGGGATCGAAGTCCGGCAGCGTCACCATGGCCAGGATCTCGCCGGTGTAGGGGTCGGCCACCATGGCCACCGCGGACTCGGCTTCGAACTCTTTGTACTGGCTGTACAAGGCCTCGCGGGTGAACTGCTGGATCGTCGCGTCCAGGGTCAGGATGATCCCCGCGCCGTGGACGGGCATGTCGTTGTCGTCCTGCTCTTCGCCGGGACACAACGCCAGCGGCCGGCGTTTGACGTCGACCAGAAAGGTGTGCTTGGCGCCCCTGCCCCGCAGATCGCGATCGAAGGTGTATTCGATGCCCGCCAGGCCGTAGTTGTCCCGGCTCGTGAACCCCACGATGTGGGACGCCAGAGGACCCATCGGATATTGCCGACGCCAGGCATACTCGATGCCGATCCCGTAGATCTGTCGAGCGGCCTCGCACTGGGCGATCGTCGCATCCTTCTTCAGCGAGATGTAGCCGGGATTGTTGCTGTCCACAATGAGCTTGCAGATCTCATGGGCCCCCATGTCCAGGATGGGCGCCAGACGCGTGGCGGTCTCCTTGGGGTCCTGGATGATTCGCGGCTCGGCGAAGATCGTGCGGATCGGGTGGCTGGCCGCCAGGAGCCTTCCGCGGGTGTCGAGGATGGCTCCCCGCTGGGGTTCCAACGGAAGATAGGCCCGCTGCTGGATCATGCACTTCTCGGCATAGTAGTCCGCCAAGTTGTGCTGGAGATAGACGCACCGTCCCGCCAAAGCGAAAAACGCGACGATGACCAGGGACAGGAGAACCACGATCATCTTGAGCTGGCGATCGTGCCAGGTCGGAATGACCCTGGAACGAACCTCTTTGCCCATGGGGGTCGACGACATAGGGTCACTCCTCCAGACGATGGCGGATGGAAGCGGGGTTGATCAGGCTTTCCACGCGAAGCTGCTTGTGCCAAAGATCCTGTTGAAGTCGGCCCTGCTCGATCTTGTACGTACGCAACAGGTAAAACGCGCGATGGGTGGCTCCGCGCAAATACACGGCCACGATCAACGTGGCCGCGAAAAAGAAAATAACCAGAATCAGACTCAATCGCGATCCCATGTCGCAGCCATCGCCTATTTCAGAGGCAGCCGGAGTTTCATGCCCACCTTGAGCTTCTGGCCGTCCTTGAGCTGGTCGGCGTTGAGCTTGGCGATCTCGTCGTAACGGGCCCCGGCCCCAAGCTGTGCGGAGGCGATCTTCCAGAGATTGTCGCCTTCCTGGACGGTATACCATCGCACGTCGCCGACGACCGCCGGCACCGTGGCGGGGGTCGAGGACGCGGTTTGCGTCTGCGACGTCGGACGCTTGGCGATGGACTCGACCTTCTCGAACAGCTCCCTGGACAGGACATCCGAAGGCTTGTCCGGATTGACCGTCGGTTTCGGCAGCGGCGGAATGATCAGCTTCTGGCCGACGACGACTTCGTTGACCGACTTGAGGATGTCCTTGTTCGCCTCGTAGATCCGGTTGATGTTGACGTATCGATTGCCTTCCTCCGGCCCGTACACGTTCTTGGCCACGGTCGAGAGGCTCTCGCCCTCGCCCACGACGTAGATCCTGCCGACAACGGGTTTGGTCGACGGGTTGACCGGGGTCGACGAGACCGTGGCGGGGTTGCGAGGCTCGGCGGCCCGAGATTCGGCCCGGGGCTGCCCTGTCGGCTGCGGGGTCTGAATCGCCGGCTGCGACTCCACGGTCGCCGGCGGCATCGTCGACATGTCCACGGTGGAGGTTCCCGGGCCCTGCTGGCTGGCGGCGAATCGGTTCAGGATGCTCTCGATCCGGCCCAACGGATTGTCGATCCGAGGCAGCAGGCTCTCGGTCCGCGGCGATTCCGTCGGAGCGCCGGGCAAGAACGCCTCGTACCGCACGTCTTGGCCGCCGGCCACCTGAGGTTCCGCAGCCGGCGTCTCGGCCACAACCGTCGAGGGTTGCTCGACCGGGGTACGAATCGCAGGAGCGGGCTCCTGCGGCGCAGTGGCCAGCGTGGTCCAGTCGCGGTCGGCCTCGGCCTTGGTCCGTCCGGTGATCCCGACCTCCTGTCCATCGAAACCGACGACGACCGGCACATCGGCCCGCGTGGCCTGCTGGGGCTTGAGGTTGGGCAAACCGTTGATGATGAAGGCAATCACAAAGATGAACACCAGTCCCAGCAGCAACCCGATTTTGGCATCCGACGTCATGGCTTCACTCCGTTTCTACCGTTGCATCCGTTTTCTTGTTGCAGACCGGCCCGACTTCGTCAGGTCCGCTGCGCGATTCTCAGTTTTGCGCTCCGCGCCCGGTGGTTGGCCGCGATCTCCTCCGGGCCCGGCACGAGGGGCTTTCGCGTGACGAGGCGATAGGTCCCATCGCGACAGTGGTTCTTGAAGTCCCGCTTCACCAGGCCGTCTTCCAGGCTGTGGAAACTGATAATGGCGATGAAGCCGTCCTTCTTCAGCAATCCCGGCGCCGAGGTCAGCAACGCTTGCAGGTTGTCCAACTCGTGGTTGACGGCAATCCGAAGGGCCTGAAACGTTCGGGTGGCCGGGTGTTTCCTGGGCTTGTACTTCCGCTGCGGCGATCGCAACGCACTGCACACGATCGACGCCAGCTGCCCCGTCGTCCGGATGGGCTCGCGACGTCGTCGGTCCACGATGTACCGTGCAATGCGCCTCGACGCGCGATCCTGGCCGTATTGAAAAATCACATCGGCCAGCGATTTCTCATCATAACCGTTCACTATATCGGCCGCCGTGGTTTCCAGACTTTCGTCCATTCTCATATCCAACGGCATATCCGTGCGAAAACTCAGTCCCATTTCGTTGTCGACCAACTGGGCCGAGCAAAACCCCAGATCCGCCAGGATCAGATCCGCGCCTGGGACGCCCAGCTCCCCGAGACAGTCGGCGATCCGGGAAAAATTCGACTTGACCAGAATCACTTTGCAGGACAGGCCTGCCAACCGTTGCCGGGCCCGATCCAGGCAGTGGCCGTCGACATCCAGTCCGATCAGCGTCCCGCCAGGTCCCAGCCGACTCCCGAACAGAAAGCTGTGACCTCCGTGTCCGATGGTCGCGTCGACCACCACCCCGTCCTGAGGACAGCTTATCTGTTCGGCCAAAGGTCCCGCAAGGACCGGAACATGCTCTGCGTGCGAGTGTTCCACCACCGCGTCCGTGGGCCTTGCCCTTGCGCCCGGACGTCTCCACGACCGGGGGGCGATCCGATGTCTTCTCAACCCGCCACAACCGCTTCGACGTGACGCTGCATCTTCTGCACGTACGGCGAGAGCATCACGCCCGCGAACAGAGGACTGCTTTGCTTGAGCCGCTCCAGCCGGTCGGCCAGAACAGCCGTCGAAACGCCGGTCTGCTCATCCACCGGCCGTTCCCCCGCCAGGCTCTGCGCCACGATTTGACAATGAAGATCCATCCCTACCATGATGCCTCCAACGCCGCGATCACGTTTGCTTGGTTTGCTGTCGCATCACCAGTTGACGCGCTTGGGTCATCTGCTTATGGTACTGGGTCATGTGATCGCTGAGGTATTGCTCCCAGTTTTCCGTGTTCCAAAGCTCGATGTGATCCCGAACGCCCACCAGCGTGATGTCCTCCTTGAGGCCGGCCCGCTTGCGAAGCCTCTCGTTCAGCAGCAGGCGACCCTGACTGTCCAACTCCACCTTGCTCGCCAGCGCGAAGCTGATTCGCTCGAAAGCGACCGCTTCATCGGGAGCCGTGGCCCCCGGCGCCACCGACAAAATCAGTTGCTCGAAACACTTCTCCGGGTACAGACACAAAATCCCGTTGGCTCCAAGCACCAGGTAAAAATCCGCGCCATGCAGATCGACATCGATCTGATTCCTGAGCTTATTCGAGATGAGTACCCGCCCCTTGTCGTCAATGGTGTGCTGGTACTCCCCTGTTAATAAGAGCATGGCGTCAATCCCACTGAGTCAATCAATCGAGGGATATTCTACCACCGACTCCCACTTCGTCAACATCTTTCGCCACATTTTCCTCAGTTTTTGTGAGATTTGTTCGCGAAACTGTCATGCGACCCTCACGCATGTCAAACAGGGAAACCTGACCGACATCGGCGATCAAAATACGTCCCATAAAAGGATCAGCCGCCGTCGCTGCGGCCTGAGCCATCGCCAGTATCGCACCGCGCAGAAACATCTGGCCATGTGGGGCTTGGCCGCGTTCAAACCGACAAGCCGCGGCACAGTCGCAACTCTCCTGGACCACAGGATTTACGACATCAATGAAGCCGTATGCGACAATCAAACGACAAACAGCCGACAAACAGACGACAAACGCGCGACAACTAACAAGAATGATAAGAATGAAAAGAATGAAAAGAAGGAGAAAGCAAAGCTCCTCTGTGAATTGCTTTCGCAAGAGATCCGACGGAGGAAGAGCGATTTCTGCGAGCCTCCGAGGGAGCAGTGGCTGGAGAGGTTGTCAACCTGCCGGCCGCGTGGTACAGTGGCGATCTTCTGTAAACAACCGATGGAGTGCTTTGGGAAGGATGATCGCGTGAAACTCCAACTTCATGCAGCATGGATGTGCGCGGGTTTGCTTGTCGGCCTTCTGGGGAGCACTCCGCAGGCAGCGGAGTATTACCACGCCGCGGCCATGGCCGAGCGTCTTGCGTCGCTGAGCCAGTGGGAACCGAATCTGGTTCGAGTTGGCGAGCTGGCGAAATCGCGTGAGAACCGCGAGGTTTGGATGGTCGAGATCGGCGAAGGCGCCGAGGAGGATCGCGCCGCCCGCCCGGCGATGCTCGTGGTGGCGGGCATCGAGGGCGACGACCTTGTCGGCTCGTACGCAGCCGTCGCCTGGATCGAGCGGCTGACGCAGGAATACCGCGTGAACCCCTCCACCGCAGAGAGCCTCAAGACGACCACGCTGTATGTGGTCCCCTGCCTGAACCCCGACGCCGCCGAGCGGTATTTCGCCGGCCCCAGAATCGACGGCCGGGGCAACGGAACCCCCAACGACGAGGACCACGACGGGCTGATCGACGAGGACGGCTGCGAGGACCTCAACGGCGACGGCCTGATCACGATGATGCGGGTCGAGGACAAGGAGGGCCAGTACATCGTCGATCCGAACGAACCCCGCCTGATGCTCAAGGCCGATCCGCTCCAAGGCGAAGTCCCCGTCTGGCGGCTGCTGACCGAGGGGATCGACAACGACCGCGACAAACGATGGAACGAGGACGGTCCCGGCGGCGTCAACTTCAACCGCAACTTCCCCTTCAACTACAAGTACTTCGCTCCCGATGCGGGCGTTCACCCCGTCAGCGAGAGCGAGACGCGGGCGCTGGCGGACTTCGTCGTCGCCCATCCGAACATCGGGATCGTCGTGACCTACGGCGCCGCGGACAACCTCCGCAAGACGCCCAGAAGCGCCCCGTCGCCCGGCCGGTCCAAGCCGATGGAAGCGATCAGCGAACAGGACATCGCCTACTTCGAGGCCCTCGGCAAAATCTATCGCGCCAAGCTCGGCCTGGGGAAGGAACTGGAAGGCGCGTCCGAGTCCGGCACATTCAGCGACTGGATGTACTTCCATCGCGGGCGGTTGTCCCTGGCGGCCCGACCCTGGGACCCGGCCATGGCGATAGCCTTCGAGAAACCGAAGGTCGAAGACCCGAACGATCCCAACGCGCCCAAGACCCCGGAGAAGAAACCCGCCCAGAACAAAGCCGACGACAAACGCGGCAAAGACGAACGGGATCAACTCGCCTGGTTCGACAGGCATTCGCCCGAGGCGTTTGTCGCCTGGCAGGCGGTCGAGCATCCGGACTTCCCCGGCCGGCGCGTCGAGGTCGGCGGCTTGTGTCCCTTCGCGCGGACGAACCCGCCCCTGGCGATGCTCGACGAACTGGCGGGCAAGCATGGCGACTTCCTCACGGACCTGGCCGGGAAGCTGCCGCGAATCGAGGTGGCCAGGATCGAATGCCGCCTGTTGGCCGACTCGATCTACGAGATCGAGATTCTCGTGACAAACACGGGCTTCCTGCCGACGGCTTTGTCGCACGGCCAGACCAGCCAGCAGATCCTGCCCACGCGAATGACGCTCGACCTCGAGCCCCAGTGTTTCCTGGCCGGGACGAAGACCACGTTCCTGCCCCCCCTGGCCGGCAGCGGCGGCACGGCCAAGATCCGCTGTACCGTCCGCGCCACGGGCCGGTCCGCAATCGGCTTTGAAGTCGTCTCGGCACTGGCCGGCCGGGTGAAGGGATCGATCGAACTGTTGAAAGCCGAGGATGCCGATCGTAAGTAACGCCCGGCTGCATGAGATTCGACTTGTCCTGCTGAACGAAGTGAAGCCTCTTGTCTGCGTCCGATGAAAGTGACCGTCATGACCACGATCTTCCAGAACTGCCGTCCTGCCATTTCGCTGGCTCTGTCCGTCCTGCTGTTTCCGGCGTGGGCCGGCGCGGAATCCCCTGCCACGAACGAACCGCCTGCGGCGCCGAAAGTTTCTTGGGTGTACCCCGCGCTGGGTGTCTCGGCCGAGCGGAAGGTGGATGTTGCCTGGAATCGATACTACAGCCACGCGGGCCTCGCGGACATCCTGGTCCGCCTGAACCGGGCCTTTCCCGAATTGACGAAGGTCTACTCGATCGGCAAATCGACCGAAGGCCGGGACCTGTGGTGCATCGAGGTGACGGCGCAACCCGCCCCGGAGGGGCGCTCCGCGCCCGGCGGCAACCCCGACCGCAAGCCCGGCATCTACCTGGGCGGCAACATCCACGGCAACGAGGTCCAGGCCGGCGAGGTCGTGACGTATACCGCCTGGTACCTGTGCCATCAATACGGCCGGCTCGACCGCGTCAAGGCCCTGCTCGACCACTACGTCTTCTATCTGATTCCCATGGTCAATCCCGACGGTCGGGACTTCTGGCTGGCCGACCCCAACGGAGCCAGGTCCGCACGGACCGGCTCGACGCCGATCGACAACGACCGTGACGGCGTCGCCGACGAAGACGACTGCGAAGACCTCAACGGCGACGGCGTCGTCACCCTCATGCGGATCAAGGACCCGCTGGGACGGTACAAAGCCCATCCCGACTATCCGCAACACCTGATGGTCCGAGCCAGACCCGACGAGCCCGGCGAGTACACCCTGCTGGGCTGGGAAGGCATCGACAACGACGGCGACGGGCGGATCAACGAGGACGGCCGGGGCGGCTATGACCTCAATCGCAACTGGGCCTGGGATTGGCAGCCGCAATATATCCAATTCGGCGCGATGGATTACCCCTTCTCCCAGCCCGAAACGCGGGCGGTCGCCGATTTCCTCCTGGCCCATCCCAACATCGCCGCAGGCCAGTGCTTCCACAACAACGGCGGCATGATCCTTCGCGGTCCCGGTCGCGAAGGCGGCGAGATCAAAAGCGCCGACGACCGGCTCCTGCAGATGATCGCCGAGCGAGGCGAGCAGATCCTGCCCTACTATCGCTCGATGATCTCCTGGAAAGACCTCTACACCACCTGGGGCGACGAGGACTCCTGGCTCTACGGCGCCCGCGGCATCCTGAGCTACACGTGCGAGATGTGGACCTCGGCCAATCTCTACAAGACCGGCAAGGAGCCCACCGACCCGCAGGAAGCGCAGTTCCTCCAACACGTCCTGCTCGACGACGGCGTAGTCGCCTGGCGTCCCTACGATCATCCGACCTACGGCCCGATCGAGATCGGCGGACTCCGCAAGGAGTGGGGTCGCATCCCGCCCTCGTTTCTGCTCGAAGAAGAGCTTCACCGCTGCATGGCGTTCGCGCTGTATCACGCCAGCGTGATGCCGCTGCTGCGGATCGCGGACGTGGCGGTCGAGCCGCTGGGCGACCGGCTGTTCAAGATCTGGGTGACGATCGAAAACACCCGGCCCATGCCCACGCGGACCGCGCAGGACGTGGACCACAGCATCAGCCCGCCGGACTTGGTCACGATCCGCGGCGACGACCTCAAAATCCTCTCGGGCGGGCGGGTCCTCGACCGGTTCTTCAAACACGTCCAGGCGGTCGAATCGCGCCCCGAACGCCTGGAACTGGAGACCATCGAGGGCATGCAGGCCACGCGGGTTCAGTTCCTCGTCCAGGGCCGCGGCCCGTTCACGATCACCGTGGACTCCGCGCGAGGCGGTCTGCTGCAAAAGGACGGCTCTCTGCCGTAGAGTCGCGAGGGCCCAGCCGTTCTATCGGTCCGATTCCCGGCCCAAGACGGGGACGCAGGCCGTCACGACATGAGCTTCTTGAGCAGCGCCCGCTGGAAGTGCAGGCGGTTCTCGGCCTGGTCGAAGATGATCGAGCCGGGGCACTCGCAGGCGTCGTCGGTGATCTCGTAGCCGCGATAGGCGGGCAGGCAGTGCATGATCTTGACGTGCTTGGGCGCCGCTTCGATCAGCTTCCCGTCGACCGCGTACCCCTTGAACTCCCGTACGCGCTTTTCCTTTTCGCTCTCCTGGCCCATGCTGACCCAGGTGTCGGTGTAGATCACGTCGGCGTCGCGGACGGCCTCGAAGGGGTCGTGCACCTGACGGGTGCAGTTGGCGGTGAAGGAGTTGGCCTTGCGGATCGTCTCGTCGTCGAGTTCGTAACCTTGGGGCGAGGCGACGACCAGCTTCATGTTCAACCGGCCGGCGGCGTACGCCAGCGAGCGGGCGACGTTGTTGCCGTCGCCGATGAAGGCGATCTGGATCCCTTCGAGCCGCCCGAAGTGCTCGCGGATCGTCAGGCAGTCGGCCATCGCCTGGCACGGATGCGACCAGTCGGTCAGCGCGTTGATCACCGGGACGGTGGCGTACTTGGCCAGGTCCAGCACGGTCTGGTGCTCGAACGTGCGGGCCATGATCCCCTGGACGTAGCGGCTCATCACCCGCGCGATGTCCTTGACCGGCTCGCGTTTGCCGATGCCGCCGATGTCCTCGGGCTTGACGTAGATCGTGTAGCCGCCCAGGTCCGTCATGGCGACTTGGAAACTGATCCTCGTGCGGAGGCTGGGCTTCTCGAAGAGCATGACCAGCGTCTTGCCCGTCAGACACAGGTCCCGCTTGCCCGATTTGTAGAAAGCCTTGAGGGAACCGCTGGCGTCGAGCAATTCATGAAGCTCCTGTGTGGAGCAATCGGCGATCGCAACGAAATCTTTCATAGTCAACCCTCGGCCAAAACGCTTTCAAAAATGCCCACGGCCTCGTCGATCTGTTCCTTGGTGACGATCATCGCCGGCATGAAGCGGATCACGGTGTCGTGGGTGCAGTTGATTCTCAGGCCCTTCTCCAGGCACTTGGCGACGATCTGGGCCCCCGGCCGGGTGAGCTGGATGCCGATCATCAGGCCGATGCCCCGGACGTGGTCGATGACCGGGTACTTGTCCTTCAAGGCCCGCAGACGGTCCTGGGCGTACCGGCCCATCTCGACGGCCCGCGGGAGCAGATGTTCCTCTTCGATGGCCTCGATGGTCGCGATGCCTGCGGCGCAGGCCAGGCAGTTGCCGCCGAAGGTGGAGGCGTGCTTGCCCGGAACCAGACACTCGGCGATCTCCGCGCGGGCCATCATGCCGCCGATGGCGACGCCGCCGCCGAGGGCCTTGGCCATCGTCATGATGTCGGGCTCGACGTCGTAGTGCTGGTATCCGAACCACTTGCCGGTCCGCCCCATGCCGGTCTGGACCTCGTCGAGGATCATCACGGCCCCCTTCTCGTCGCAGAGCCGACGGATCGCGCCGAGAAACTCGCCCGTCGCGACGTTGATGCCGCCCTCGCCCTGGATGGGCTCGACCAGCACTGCGGCGACCTCGTCCGTGAACGCCGCCTCGAGCGCCGCGACGTCGTTGAACGGAATGTAGACGAAGCCCGGCAGCAACGGGAGAAATCCCTCGTGATACTTGGGCTGCGCCGTGGCGGTCACCGCGGCGAAGGTCCGCCCGTGAAAACTGCCCTCGCATGTGATGAATTTGTATTTCTTCTGTTTGGACGTGTAGAGCCTCGCCAGCTTGAGAGCCCCTTCGTTGGCCTCGGCGCCGCTGTTGCAGAAGAAGCACTTGCCGCCGAAGCCCCGCTCGCTGAGCATCTGGGCCAGGCGGCCCTGGGGCTCGGAGTAAAACGTGTTGTCCACATGGATCAGCTCGCCCGCCTGCTTGCGGATGGCCTCGACCACCTTGGGATGGCAGTGGCCGATCCCACTGACGGCCCAGCCGGGGAACATGTCCAGCACCTTGTTACCGTCGGCGTCCCACATGTAGCAGCCTTCGCCCTTGACCATCACGCGGGGCAACCGGCCGTAGTTGGCGATCACATACTTCTTGAACAGGTCAATCGTTTCTTGCGTTTTCATGAATATCCTCTTGCGATTCTCGTCTCGATTCGTCGGTCCGACCGATCCTGACGAACGAAAATACGATACTCGCCGTCAATACCATGCACTTGTCGTGAATTCCTCCGCGGCCGGGGGCGATCCCTCCGGCCACACGTCGGAGCCTCAATTCTTGATGATCTCCGTGCCGATGCCCTTGGCAGTGTAGATTTCCAACAGGAGCGAATGGGCGATCCTGCCGTCGATGATGTGCGCTTTCTTGACGCCCCCGTCCAGGGCGATCAGGCAGGCCTCGACCTTGGGGAACATGGCGTCGGTGATGATGCCGGCATCGATCATCTCCTGGATCTGTCGCTGGTCGAGACTGGAGACGCGGCTCTCCGGGTCGTTCATGTCCCGGCGAATGCCGTGCGTGTCGCTGACCATGACCAGCTTTTCCGCCACGACCGCGGCGGCCACCTTGCCCGCGGCGGTGTCGGCGTTGACATTCAGCTTGCCGCCGTTTTTGTCCATGGCGGTCGAGCTGATGACCGGGATCGTGCCGTCGGCGGTCAATGTCAGCAGCAACTTGGCGTTGACCTCCGTCACCTTGCCGACCAGGCCCAGGTCGATCTTGCGGCCGTTCTCGCCGGGCAGGCGGAGCGTCTCGGCCGTCAGCACGCAACTGCTGAGCGTGTGCAGGCCCATCGTCTTGCAGCCGAGACGTTCGAGCGTCCTACAGATCGGTTCGTTGACGGTCCGCACGAGCGTGTGCTCGACGATATTGAGTGTCCGCTGATCCGTGTAGCGTCGGCCCTGCACCCAGACGGGCTCCAGGCCCGCTTCGTTCATCGCGCGGGTGATGGCCTTGCCGCCGCCGTGGACGATGATCACCCGCATGCCCACCGTGGACATGAAGGCCACGTCGTGCAGCAGGCTGCGCTGGGCGGCCTCGTCGTCGAGCACGCTGCCTCCGAGCTTGACCACGACCACCCGGTCGCGGAAGCTGCGGATGTAGTTCATCGCCTCGATCAAGGCATCCGCTTTTGCAATGGCTTCTTGCACCGAAGTACTCCTTGGAATCCCAACAAAAACAAACTTTCGAATCTAGCAGTGTGTGTCGGCGAAGTCAAGGGGAATGCGACAAATTTTACTGGGACTATAGGACGTATGGGACGAATCGGATCAACAGGACCTCGTTCTATGCGTCCTATCCATCCTATGGTCCTATCGAAAGCCCCGCGCGCGTCCAACCCCTAGGCCAGCCCCTCCGGCGTCGACTGGCCGTGGAATTGGCTGGGATTCAGGAAGATCTCGCCACGAACCTCCTCGATGATGAGCTGGGCGATGTGCATGCCGGGGCGTAGAACGATCGGCTGGGGACCCAGGTTGATCATTTCAAGCGTCAGCGACCCCATCCAGCCGGGATGAACGGTCGGCGCAGTGAAGTGGACCATCAGGCCGCAGCGGGCTCGGCTGCTCTTGCCCTCGATCCGGGCGGCCAGGTGCGGCGTGCCGCGATTGGTCGGTAGCTCGACGCGTTCGAGCGTCCGGCCCAGGATGAATTGGTGCGGCTTGAGCACGTACGGCTTGTCGTCGGTCAGAATGTGCCGTTGCGAGCGGCCTGCGATTGCCTCCGAGACCGTCCCCCGCTGGGCGACGTCGAAGTGCCGCGGCCCGGCTTGGGGGACCGTGATCTCGTGATAAAGCCGCAGGTCCACGGCATGGGTGTCGTAGGGGCAGTACTCCCCCGCCGCCGGCCTGCGCGGCAGGGGCTCGGGCTCAATCACCAGCCGCCCTTCGTCCAGGGCCCTCTGAATCTCGATGTTCGATAGAATCACGTCTTCTTCCGTCCGTCAGAACCTTCTTCCCGGCCGGGCGCCGGCTGCCCGGCTCCGTTGTCCCATACTATACCCCCCCGCGGATCCCTGTGCCAGAGCCGCCTACGTTGTCGGGTGATTCTGGCGGAAAGGCATCCCCGCCATCTTCTTCGGGTCGAAAAATCTGAAAACCTCCTCGGTCCGATGGAAATTTCGGTCGAAATCGGCCCTGTCTGCGGGGAAGTCATTTCCGGCGGTCGTCTGGACCGTCGGGATTGCAACAACCTCCACACATCGCAAGCGGCTCCAAAGTCCTCTTTTGGACTTGATTTTTCCGTTCATTTATGGTAGTTTGGGAATAGGTCTGTACAATTGTGGAACAGCGTCTGTGTCCCGACCGCCCTCAGGCTCGCCTGTGGGCAGAAAAGGAGGAGAACCGCAGTCACGACGGATTCACGCCAGCCCACTCCGGGGGTGTGGTCGGTCTGTTTGCATATCTCCCCGAAGAGGACGGTCTGCGAAGAGGGATTGGCGTCTTTCGACAAGCGAAGAAAGCCGACAAGACCTTGCGGGACCATGGTTTCGCACAGCAGAGCAAAGAACGAAGAAAGAAAGAGAAAGGTAGGTACCGTCATGAGGAAGCTGAGCTTGTTGCTGGCATCGCTTCTTTTTGCCACCCCGGCGATAGCCGCCGTACGCATCACCGTCGAGCCTGACGGCTCCATGGCCGCGATCAAGTATGCGACGGATGGAGAGAGAGTCCGGGCCTTTGCCTTGGACATCACCGTCAACAAAGGCAAGATCTTGGCGATCTCCGATTTCATCCGCGGCGAGAGCACCGCTCAGAACCCCGGTTATGGTATCTTCCCGGGCAATTTCGCCCGCTATATCACAGTCAACGCCGCAACCGGCGAAGTAGTCACGTGGGACCCCGCCGAATACACGCCTGTCGCCGATCCGTGCGATCCGGGCGCTCTGGGCGGCTTGGGCACCAACGGCATCACCGTCGAGATGGGCGCTTTGTACTACCCTCCCACCGATGATTCTCCGAACGCACCCCCCACCAGCGGGTTGCTGTTCAAGCTGACTCTCAGCGAAGCCGCCAACGTGACCATCGCGCTGAACGAGATTCGCGGAGGCGTCGTCCTGACGAACCCGGAGATCGCCGCGACGGTCGATTTGAGCCAGGCGATCAACGTCACGGTCGGCGGAGGCGTTGTCGCAGCAGCAGACCTGATCCCCGCCAGTCACCCCGACTATGCCGAGTGGGTGGCCGTCGGGAAACCTGCCTGCTGGGCCTACCCCCGACAGTGCCATGGCGACGCAGACGGCCTGAAAGAAGGCTCGGCCAAGGCCGGTTTTCACTACGTCGGCCTCCAGGATATGGCTGTCTTTTCGCGGGCCTATCAGGTCATGGAGCCACCGTTCGGTCCGGGCATTGCGGCCATCGAGAACGGCATTTGCGCGGACTTCGCCCGCGATGTGGAAGGCTCGGCCAAGACCGGCTTCTACCGTGTGGGCGCCACGGACTTGAACGTACTGGCCGCCAGTTGGTTCGTAAAGGAAGCCCCGGACGGCCCTGGTATCCCGGGCGATTGCGGCGGCAATCTGACGCCTTGATTTCTTTCGCATCAGGCAATGACTCATCTGTGCTTCGATTGCGGAAGCACAGAATGCGCGAGAAATCCGAGAAACCGGAAAGGAAGGAGGAGATGATGAAGATGTCGTTTGCCTTGCTGTGGGTGGCAGGACTGGCTTCGACCGCGGTGGCCGATCCAACTCTGCTGGGCGTGCCATCCCAACCGATCGGCATCGGCGAGGTGGTGACGATCACCGTATCCAACAGCTTGGGCGGCTCGTATGCCGGTTGGCTCGAGATCTCCACGCCGACCGTCGCAACGTTCGTCGGCACACCGGAATTTACCCCGGCCGGCAATCCCGGCGGAACATCCCAGATGAAGTACTGGCCCCAGTACGGCGCCTGGTACGAATTCTCCGTAGTCAGCTTCCCGCCGAGTCCGGCGGTCCAAGCCGGAGACCACATCCTTGTTCACGTCGTCGGCGTTGGGGAGGGAACGACCCACTTGAACCTTTACGACAGCGACGGCGTGACGCTTCGGGATCAGCGTGCGGTCGCCGTGATTCCCGAGCCGGCCACCATCGTCCTGCTGGGTCTGGGCGGTCTGCTTTGGCAGCGACGCAAGTAAACTACAATCCTGTAGGTCTATCGACAGAGGCAGGTCCCGCGACCTGCCTCTGTTTTTTTGTCCGAGGGCCGCGCGAATGGTAAAATATCGGCGTTTGTTGGTTTGAGGGTTTCCCAGAAAAGAAAGGATTCCCATCGCATGAAAAACCTATGGGCACTCGGGATCGCGGTTTGCGTAACGACATCGACTCTCGTGGGTTGCCATCGGCCGCAGAGTAAGCCTGTTCTTGCAGATCCCGTTGTCGTAGCCACCGAGGACGGCTCGGCGTTTCCGGCAGTTCTGGCCGGCAGATGGAAATCGGATCGCCACGGATGGGAATTCTTCATCGAGCCCGACGGCCGTATTACCTCGGCGATTCTGAGTTTCGGCCGGGTCACTGTCCTGCCGGGCCGGACGACCACGCTGACGACCAAAACCGGAGAACAGGCAACCCTGACCCCTGGTCCGTGGACCATCCATTACGATCCCGCCTCTTCCCTGCTGACGATCAAGGTCGCCATGGACTCCATCCGCGTCCCCATGACGCCCAACCTCCTGGAAGGCTCCAGCATCGATGTCCTATCGGGCGTCGTCTTACCGTCGATGGACACGTGGCAAGCGGAATGGACCGCCTTCACCTCCTACAAGGCCCACAACGCCGACGGCCAGACCGTCGACCTGTCCACCGACAAAACCTACGGCGAAACCGTGTCGCTGGTCTTTACAAAGACCCCAGATCGTCCGCGGTGAGCCCCCCTCTCTTCGTTCCGTTGTGCAGGTCCACGCCCGGTTCGCCAGACTGTCAGACGGACCTCCAACCCTATCGCAAGTTGAGCTCTGGTCGAGTCCTACAGCACGGCCGCAGGGCTCTCGGTAGCAGATGGTGACCTAGAGGGGAAGGGAAGAAATCCGACCAGAACGTCCGGACGCGGTTGGGCCGGTGTTTAGGGGGCCGGGCGTGTCCGGCGCCGCCGTTGTCCCGCCACAGAAGTCTGCAAGAACCGGATGAGCCGAATTTCTCGTTCTCCGAAGAAGCCGAAGGATCCGGCTCTCGACCCAAAGATCGCTCTCGATCAAAAACCGGACCCTTCGCTGCGATTGGCTTCCTTCAAAAGGACAGAACCTAACCTGGATCTGTCCTGGTCACGTTGTCAATTGGCTGTAATCACCCGGATGTCGTCGATATAGATCATTCCGGAACCACCGGGTTTCGGAGAGGTCTTACTGCCCACACCGATGTGCAACGTCTTCACGCGGGTCAGGTTCACGCCGGTGAACGAGCCGAGCGGGATCTTCCACTCGGTCCAGGCTGTGGTGGTGACGATCTTCGCGTCGGAGTGCACCACCGTGGCGATCTTACCGGCGTCATCCTCGAGTGCGACATACAGCGGTTCGATCGAATTCAACGACGACCCTTGGACGTAGAGGACGAGCGTGTTGACGCCGTGAACCGTCCAATCCTGGGCCTCGGCCCACGTACGATCCGTCTGAGCGTAGTGCGGGGAGTTGGCGTTGAAGTAACTCAACGGCATTGACTGAACTCCACCGTGGACCACGGTCGTTTCTCCGAAGGTGCCGTTGGTGGCGGTCTGGTAACCGACGTACGAGGTACTGCGGTTCTCAACGCCGTCGATCCAAGTCTGGAAGATAGCGGTGCCACCGGCCTCGTCGTCGTCATACGCTTCGAAGTCCTCGACCACGATAAAATCGGCGGTCGTGAAGCTCCAGAGACTGCCCTTTCGGATCGTGCCGTCGGCTTCGACCTCGTCGATACGCCAGTAGTAGGTGGCGTGCCAACCGAGCGGGCCGGGATCGTAGCTCTCGGCGCCGAGGTCCACGCTGCCCTTGTACTCCGGCGAATCCATGTCGGCGTTCATCACCGCCTCTGCATCCTCGCCGAAATACACGTTGTGTGAAACCGCCGCCTCGCCGGCCGACCAGACCAAGATCGGGGCGTGTCCGACCCCGACGGCATTGTTGGCGGGCTTGGGGCTCCTGGCCTTCACCGGCAGCGAAAACGCGCCCTGCGGAATGACCTGCTTGGGCTGGTAGGGAGTCTGCCAGTACGGCGTGCTCCAGTACAGGATCGCGCGGGCGTCGCCGGTGTTTTCATAGTACTCCATCACGATGCCGTACTTCTGCCCTGCGGCCAGTTCGGCGGTTCCCGTCCATTCCACGCCGGACTGCTGACCCCATTTGTCGAACAGAAGCTGCTCGTTCACCCAGAGACGCACGCAATCGTCGCAGTTGGCGGTGAACGTCCAGGACCCGGTGAACGGCACCTCGAACTCGCCCGTCCAGCGGACGGAGAAATTGTCCGCCGGGACCAGCGGGTCCGGCGAATTCGCGCCCCAGTTGAAATTGATGCCGGGGTCTTCTCTCGTCAGGACCAGGGTCTCCAGTTTGGTGCCTTTGTAGTACTCCCCTTTGAGACCGCTGTCGGCGCGTCGGGTCGTGAAACTCCAGACTTGGCCCTTGTGCATGGCGCCGGTGCCGTCCGTTTCGTCAACTCGCCAATAGTACACCTTCTCGAATCCGAGCTTGCCGGGGTCGTAGGTTGTTGCGGTTTGCGGCGTGCCGCCGGTTGCGTTGTTCACGTCGTCGAAGCTTTCGCCAAAGTAGACGGTGTGCGAAACCGCGTCTCGACCGGCGCTCCAGTACAGATCCGCATCGGAGTTGATCCACCGAGCACCATCGGCGGGCTCGGGGCTCCAGGCCGTGATCGGGCGAAGCAGGAAACTCCAGACATCACCCTTCCACGGACTGTTGGGATCATCGGGGTTTACGCCGTCGACCCGCCAGTAGTAGGTCTTGCCCCAGACCAGGTCGTCGACGACGAAGTGGGCGTCCGCCTGATTGCCCTTGAACGTCCCGTTGGCGCCGTCGTTGACATCCTGAAAATCCTCGCCAAAGTAGATGTTATTGGACGTCGCATAGACACCTGGCAGCCAGAGCAAGACCGCCGAGGTCGTCTGCAGTTCCGCGCCGTCGGCAGGGTTCGGATGCGAGGCTTTTTCCGACGGAAGAACCTCCGCCGCGAGCAGTTCATTCACCTCCAGCTCCGTCAATGCACGGGTAAACAGATAAAACTCATCCATGATGCCTGTGAACGGCCTTGCATTGTCGATATTGTACCCGACTCGGGCGCCTGTGCCCCAGTCGGCGATGACCTGGCCGGGCGTCACGTTGATCGGTGCGCAAACGACGCCGTTGATGTACAGGACACCGTAGCCTGTCTTGCTGTCGTAGGTCCCGGCGTAATGAATCCATTCATCCCATCCGTGCGTACCCACCCCGTTGAGATTGAAGATCGTCACGGACCCCGGCGAACGAAGCAACCATCGAAACGTGCCGTTGTCGTTGATCTGTGGGTGGATGACCCACGTGTTGTCGGATGCCCGGCAACTGAGGATCGCATGATCCTTGCCGGTCTTGCGGCACTGTACCCAAGCCGCCAGCGTGATCGCGGACCGGGGGATGTCCTCCGCAGGGTAATGCGGACTATCCAAATCTAGATAACTGTACTTGGTCGGCCCCCATTCGCCGAGGAACTCGGCCGCCCCATACCACTTGATGCCGCTGGGACAGCCCGACACGTCGCCGCACACCGTGCCGTGATGGCCCTTGCCCGACTCGTCCGGGACAATCGCCCCGACGCTGTCAAAGGAATAATAGATGACCAGATTCGGATCTCTGGGCACCTCCGCACAAACGCTGTGAGTCAGCCCCAGAAGAACCACAAGAAAAAGCAGACAAACCGATTTCCTACACATACTACCCCTCCTGAAAAACACCAGACCCTTTTGTTCGATCGAGAACGACTATTGGAAACACCGCCCACCGGGGGAACACCCCACGGCCGGCGAATGAATGCCTCGAACGTCTGGGTGAAACTTTGTGACCGGATCGTTTTGTCAGAGTACCCCGTCGTCGTCGGCAACCGACGGCGAAGCATAACGCCTCAAACAATATTTTTACTCCAATTCCCCGCCGACCGCAAGAGGAATCAGGAAACATTCACGGAGGGACGGCCGGTTTCAACGACTGTCAATAGGGGTTGACGAGATAAACTTCACGCGATACCCTAGGAAGATGGTCTGGAGTCGTCGTGACGTGTGGATGAACACGTACCGACAGGGGATTGACGCATCTTCGCCCTTGGGGGCGGATCCCGATCCCCAAACCAAACTATCGAGACGAAATCGTCGCGTATCAAGGCGACTTGATACCGCACAACTGCGGCTCCGGCGGGTTGCACCGGCTCTCCTCGAGAGCCTGAACCTCCGTCAAGCCGCAGGAGAGGCTCTTCATAACGGTTGACCTGCGGGTCGGAAAGGAAAGGAACCATGAGAACAAACGTGGCAAAGATCCTGTGTGTTCTGGCGGTAGGATGCGCCCTGGTTCTGTCGGGCTGTGAGAAACCCCCCGCTTCGGAGGGTCCAAAGGGCGACACGACTCCCATCAAGGTGGGCGCCATTTTTGCCGTCACCGGACCGGCCTCATTCCTGGGCGCCCCCGAGGCCAAGACCGTCGAGATGTTCGTCGAGAAGATCAATCAGGCCGGCGGCCTCCACGGCCGCAAGATCGAACTGCTCATCCGGGATTCCGGCGGCAGCCCCGAGAAGGCCATCTCCATGGCCCGCCAGCTCATCGACGAGGAGAAGGTCCTGGCCATTTTGGGCCCGTCCACCAGTGGTGAGACCCTCCAAATCAAGAACATCTGCCAGGAGGCCCAGACGATCCTGCTGTCCTGCGCCGCGGCCGAGGAGATCGTCATCCCGATGGCCAGCTACGTCTTCAAGACGCCTCAGAAGGACAGCCAGGCCGCCCAGTGGATCTTCAATACCATGAAGGATCTGGGAATCACCAAGATCGGCGTCATCACCAGCAACACCGGCTTCGGCAAAGGCGGCAAGGCCCAGTTGGAGAAGATGGCCGCAGAGAACGGGGTCGAGATCCTCGTCAACGAGGTCTATGAGAAAGAGGCCACCGACCTGACCGGCGTCCTGACCAAGGTCAAAGGCGCCGGCGTCCAGGCGGTCGTCAACTGGTCCATCGAGCCCGCCCAGGGCATCGTCGCCAAGAACATGAAACAGATCCAGCTCGATGTCCCCCTGTTCCAGAGCCACGGCTACGGCAATATCAAGTACGTCCAGGCCAGCGGCGACGCCGCCGACGGCACGATCTTCCCCTGCGGCCGGCTGCTGGTGGCGGACGAACTCCCTGAGGATCACCCCCAGAAGGCGGTCCTCACCCAGTACAAGAAGGACTATGAGTCCCGCTTCAAGGAAGAGGCCAGCACCTTCGGAGGCCACGCCTATGACGCCATCCTGATCCTGACCGAGGCGATCAAGAAGGCAGGTTCCACCGACAAGGCAGTGGTCCGCGACACGATCGAGAACCTCAAGGGCGTGGTCGGCACCGCCGGCATCTTCAACTTCTCGCCGGAAGATCACAACGGCCTGGGCCTGGACGCCTTCGAGATGCTCACCGTCAAAAACGGCAAGTTCACCTTCTACAAGAAATAAGCCCTCTCAAGCAGCGTATCAGGAGTCTCTCGTAGAATGAACCTGCCCCAGATCACGCAGTACGGCCTGTCCGGGATCACGGTGGGCAGTGTGTATGCCATCGTGGCGGTGGGTTTCAACATCATCTACAACACCACCGGCATCATCAACTTCGCGCAGGGCGAGTTTTTGATCGTCGGCGCGATGACCGCGATCAGCCTCTCGCGCGTGGTCCCGCTGCCGGCGGCGATCTTGGGCGCGGTCCTGATCACGACCGCGCTGGGTGGGTTGATCGAGCTGATCTTCATCCGGCGGGTCCGCGACGCCTCGGTGCTGCGGCTGATCATCATCACCATCGGCCTGTCCATCGTGATCCGCGAGGCCATACTGCACATCTGGGATGAGAAGCCGTGGTCGCTTCCCTATTTCACAGGGACCTCCAGCACCACCGTCTCGATCCTGGGCGCGTACATTTCGGTCCAGGTCCTTTGGGTCCTCGGCGTCAGCGCCGTCATTGTTGCGGCGCTGACGCTTTTCTTCCGATACACCACCACCGGCCGGGCCATGCGGGCCTGCTCCGACGACCGGATGGCCGCGCGCCTGTGCGGCGTCAACGACCGTTGGATGGTCACACTCTCCTTCATGCTCAGCGCCGGCATCGGCGCCCTGGCCGGCTGCGTGATCTCCCCCATCACCCAAACCCAGTACGACATGGGCGCGCCCCTGGCGATCAAAGGCTTCACCGTCGCGATCCTCGGAGGCTTGGGCAACAGCATGGCCGCGGTGGCGGCGGGATTGTTCCTGGGTCTGTTGGAGGCTTTCGTGGTCAGCCAGTTCGCCTCGGCCTACAAAGAAGTGGTCGCCATCGTGGTGCTCCTGTTGATTCTCGTCTTTCGGCCTAGCGGACTGTTCGCCCGCCGAGGCACAAACTTGAGGGCGGCGTGATGCGGCTGAGGCTCTACTACCCTGTCATCGCTGCGACCGCCCTGATCGTCGCGCTGCACGTTCTGCTGGCGACCACCGGCAAGACGTTCTACATGACCCAGATCACCATGTCCGCCTATTACGCCCTCGTGGTCATCGGGCTGTGCCTGCTTATGGGCTACGCCGGCCAGATTTCACTGGGCCATGCCGGTTTCTTCGCCACCGGAGGCTATACGATCGCGGTTCTGACGACCTACAACCTCAGCAGCTACAGCAAGACGCCGGTCGTCGAATCGCTGCGATCGCTCGGACTGCTCGTTTCCTGGCAGGACCTCTACGGCCATGAGATCCTGTCCTTCTCCCCCTGGCCGGCCTTCCTCGCCGCGGTCCTGCTGACGGCCCTGATTGCTTTGGCGATCGGCCTGCCTGTGATCCGGCTCAAAGGCCACTATCTCGCCATGGCGACCCTGGGTTTCGGCCTGATCATCTACCGCATCGTCCTGGGCGCGAAGATCTTCGGCCAGGCGGACGGCATCTCCGGCGTCCCGCCCTTTCACCTTTTGGGCGACCTCCAGATCAACGGCCGGCCCCCCTTCCGCATTCAGAACTATTACATCGCCTGGGCCGCGGTGCTGGCGGCCATGGTCCTGGCCCTGAACCTGGTCCACTCGCGGGTCGGCCGGGCCCTTCGTTCGATCCACGAGAACGAGGAGGCCGCGCACTCGCTGGGCATTGACACATACCGCTATAAGCTCGCCACGTTCGTCCTAAGCGCAGTGCTGGCCGCGATCGGGGGTGCGATGCTCACCCACTACAACGGCAGTATCGGCCCCTCCGAAGTCACGGTCTTGAAATCCGTGCGATACGTCGCCATCGTCGCGGTCGGCGGCATGGCCAATCTCTGGGGCGCGATGGTCATGGGCGTCCTGCTGAACTTCCTTTCGCTCCGCGGTGTCTTCGGCTCTTTTGACGACGCGGTCTTCGGCACCATCCTCATCGGCATCATGCTCTTCGCCCCGCAAGGGCTTCTTCGAGCGCCGAAATTGCAGGCAGCAACGGCTCTGCTGTCGAGGAGGAGGAGAAATGACTGAGACAAATTCGAATTTCCTGCTGAGCCGCCCCCGGAGGTTGTATGGCTGACATCCTCCTGGAGACTCGAAACCTGCATCGCTCCTTCGGCGGTGTCCACGCCGTCCGCGACGTCAGCATGCGGGTGCAGGAAGGCACGATCAAAGCGGTGATTGGTCCCAATGGCGCGGGCAAAACCACACTGTTCAACCTGATCGCCGGAACGGTGCCGCCCCAGCAGGGAGAGGTCTACTTCCGCGGTCGGCGAATCACCGCATGGAAGCCCCACGCCATTGCCTCGCTCGGGATCGCCCGTACGTTCCAGACGACCAGACTGTTTCCGCACATGACGGTCCACGAAAACGTGATGGTCGGGCGGCACCCGCGGACCCGCTCGGGTTTCCTTGCGGGCATGCTGAACCTCCCTCGAACTTGGCGGGAGGAACAAGAAACCCAGGTCAAAGCAGCGGAGATCCTCATGGACCTGGGCCTGGCGTCCCACATGAAGGAGACCGCGTCGAACCTCTCCTTCGGCCGCCAGCGTCTGGTGGAATTTGCCAGGGCTCTAGCCACCGAACCCGCCCTGCTGCTGTTGGACGAACCCGCAGCCGGACTGAACATCTATGAGACCCAGGAGCTTTCCAAACTGATCCTGAAAATCCGAGATCGCGGCGTCACCTGCCTGATCGTGGAACACGACATGTCCCTCGTGATGAACATCTCCGACGACGTGCTCGTCCTGGATCAGGGTCGTAAGATCGCCGAGGGCCCGCCTGCCGCCATCCAGCGCAACCCCGAAGTGATCCGCATTTACCTGGGGGACGAACATGCTTAAGATCCTCAATCTCGACGCCGGTTACGGAGCCCTGCGAATCCTCAAGGGAATCTCCCTGCACGTCGCGCCGGGCGAGGCGGTTGCGGTGATTGGGGCCAACGGTGCGGGCAAAACCACCCTTCTCAAGACCCTCGCGGGCGTACTGAAACCCCGCGAGGGACAAATCGTCTTCGACAAGCAGGACATCCTGGGCTGGCCTTCGGAAAAGATCGTCGCACGGGGCTGCTGCCTGGTCCCCGAAGGCCGACACGTGTTCAGCTCGATGACCGTCCGCGAAAACCTCCTGCTCGGCGCGTATTGCCGCCGTCGCGAAAACGACGCAGCGAACCTCCAAGAAAGCCTGGAACAAGTCTACGCTCTCTTCGGAGTTCTCAAAGAGCGATCGAACCAGCTTGCCGGTACCCTCTCCGGCGGCCAGCAGCAGATGCTCGCCATCGGACGAGCCTTGATGTCCCGGCCCAGACTGCTGATGATGGACGAGCCATCGCTGGGCGTGGCCCCCCTGGTCGTACGGGACATCTATGAGACGATCGTCACGCTCAAACGCCACGGTTTGACAATCCTGCTGGTCGAGCAGAACGCACGCGCCGCCCTGGCGGTCGCCGACCGCGGCTATGTGATCGAAACCGGCCAGATCGTTTTACAGGGACCGTCTCGGCAATTGAGCGACAATCCCGAGGTACAGAGGGCATATCTCGGGAAAGAGTATCGGAGCATCGACGAATAATCAGGAAAAATCCGAAAGACAGAATCCGAGATTCGGATGGGAAGACGGGGGTAGCCTATGGACCCAGTGAACATGTACAATCCAAAATGCGAAACGATGCCTCGCGAAGAACTCAGGCAGGTTCAGCTGGAGCGGCTTCAATCAACCCTCAATCGCGTATACCGCAACGTCGCGTTCTATAAGACGGCCTTCGACGGTCACGGCGTCAACCTCGAACGGATCAAGGACCTTCAGGGGATCCGCGAGCTTCCTTTCACCACGAAGAACGACCTGCTCAAGAGCTATCCCTACGACATGTTCGCAATCCCTCTGCGGGACATCGTGCGAATCCACACCACCTCGGGCGCGACCGCCAAGCCGATCGTTGTGGGTTACACGCAGAACGACCTGCGAAACTGGCGGGAATGCGCCGCCCGATTGCTGACCGCCGCGGGCGTGACCCAACAGGACGTCGTTCAGATCGCCCTGCACTATAGTCTGTTCGCCGACGGATTCGGCTTCCATCAGGGCGCCGAGCGAATCGGCGCGTCGGTGATCCCCGCTTCTTTGGCTACCAGCGTCGCCAAGCAAATTGTCATCATGAAGGACTTCAAGACGACGGTTCTGGCCTCCACACCCAGCCACGCGTTGAATATCGCGGCCGGCCTGATGGAAGCCCAAGTTCCCCCGGAACGTTTGTCTCTTCGCCTGGGCCTGTTCGGCGGCGAACGATGGAGCGACCCGCTCCGACGACAAATCGAAGAGCGGCTTGGCATCACCTCGATCGACACCTACGGTCCGACCGAGATCCTCGGTCCCGGCGTGGCGGGCGAATGCCACCTCCGCCACGGCCTGCACATCAACGAAGACCAGTTTATCGTCGAGGTCGTCGATCCCAAGACCCTCGCACCCGTCCCCATGGGCCACGAGGGCGAGTTGGTCGTCACGACGATCATGAAAGAGGGATTCCCGCTCATCCGCTACCGAACAGGCGACATCACCCGCCTGAATCCCGAGCCCTGCGCCTGCGGACGGACCTTCCTCCGCATGGAGCGGATCATCGGCCGCACCGACGACTTGATCCTCGTCCGAGGCGTCGGCTTTTTCCCCTCGCAAATCGAAGAGATCGTCCGCGAATTCGACGGCATCAGCCCCTACTTCCAGATCATCCTCGACCAGGAAGGCGGCCTCGACACAATCCAGGTCCGCGTGGAGATCTCGGAAAACCTTCCCTCACTCGACGAGGTCAAGGCCTTCGAGAGCCTTCGCCTTCAAATCGCCGCACGAATTAAAGAGGTCCTCGACGTAGAAGCCAAAGTAATCCTTCTGGAGCCGGGATCACTGCGGCAGTTTACCGGCGGGTCCGAGCGCGTTCTGGACCGAAGACCCGGCTGATTCCTTCCCGGTCTCCGTAGGTTGCGACGTTCGCTCGTCGACCAGTTCGGCGATCCTGGCCCGCATCCACGACTCGCCCTGGGCCTGTTGCCAGTTCAGTTCGCCGGACCACCAATAGCGAATGAAACCGTTTCGGTCGATCAGGTACACGCTGGGCCACACGCGGTTGGCCCAGGCGTCCCAGTTGCGGCTCTCGTTGTCCACAGCGACCGGATACCGGATCCCCGCCTCCGCGATCTTACGCCGGACCTGCGCCACGTCCCGTTCCGCATCCGTCTCCGGCCGGTGAATCCCGACGATCGCCACGTCGTCCCGCCCGAAGCGGTCGAACCACCCGTTGTAGTGCGGGAGATTGCGGATGCAGTTGATGCAGCCGAAGGCGTAGAAGTGGACCACGATCACCTTGCCCTGCAGTTGCCGCAGCGTCACAGGCGCCGAGTTGAGCCACTCCGTCACGCCAACAAACTCGGGGGCTTTGCACGCGATCTGCCGAAGGCCGGAAAAGTCGAACGGCCGCCCCACGAGCGACGCCAGAACGCTGCGCTGCGAGGGACTCAAGATGGCTTGCACGCGACGCGAGGCATCGACGGGAGCGACGCTGCGCCCCGGGGAACGAAGAATCGCCCGGACCTGCTCCTGCTGGCCGACTGTCAGTTTCAAGACGTCGGCCACGCGAGGCTCCAGGACGGCTCGCATGCCCTGCGCCTGGAGAACAAGCTGGTCCAGCCGATCGAGTTGGGGGCCTGCCAGAACGCTACCAAGTTTCCTGCGAAACGACTCCAGGATCGCGGCCGACGCGAGGTCTCGCTCTTGAGCCGCCAGATCACGCAGCCGCCACAAAGGCAACTCCACTTCTTCCACCAGTCCAGCGACGACCGTCACTTGTTCGTCGCAAAGCATCAGTTCCCGATGGACCCGCGGGGCCCTCAGGAGTATCGTGATCGGGTGCGGGATGGGGACGGTCGGCGCCGTGGAAGGAACGGCACAGGCCGCCAGGACCGCGATGGCTACGACAATCGCCGACGCGAACCAGAACCGACGGGAAACCGAAATCTGCATACAAGTACCTCTATTGCTGAGAGGGTCTACGCTTGCGGCGTCGCCGGGTTCGATGTCTGAGAATCCGAAGGGACATGTTCGATAAGCGACCTGGAGAGTTGATTCCTTCGCCTGATTCTGCCATAATGGAGTTCGGAGGCGATGTGGAAGGCTTCGCTCCGTAATGGCAGGATGGAGGGCTCTTTGGATAGACACGACTGATGGACGACAAGAAGATACCGACACAATTCGCACCGGGGGAACGCTCCTCGGCCCAAGAAATCGCGCGTCAGGCCCGACTCTTCGCAGGCAAAAGGCTGCTGGGCATGTTGCCCGATATGATGCCTTGCGTTCTGATGGTGCTCAACGAGCATCGGCAGATCGTCTTCGTCAACAAACAGATCGCAACTTTGCTGTCCCCGACTCAATCCAGCGACAGCGTGCTGGGCATGCGTCCCGGAGAAGCGCTGGGTTGCACCCACGGCTTCGAATCCGAGGGCGGCTGCGGCACCACGGAATCTTGCAGCCTTTGCGGAACCGTAGACGCGATCTTGGCCAGCCAACAGGGGGAAAGCAGCGTGCGTGAATGTCGGATCCTGCGACGACACAACGGCGAAGCCCTCGAATTGAGAATCTGGACCACTCCCGTGGAAGTCGACGGAGAACGGTTCATCGTTTGCGCCATTCTGGACATCAGCCACGAGAAACGCCGTCAGGCGCTCGAACATATCTTTCTGCACGATATTTACAACGTTGCGTATGGCCTCTCATGGTATGCGGACTTTCTGAAGAAGGGCGCCCCCGACAAGGTCGAAGAGTACGCCGACACGATCCATCGCCTTTGTGGCGAGTTGATCGATGAGATCGACGCCCAGCGGATCCTGCTACGAGCCGAAAGCGGAGAACTGATCCTCACGCTCGAACCCATCGGCTCGTTGACGGTGCTCCAGGACACGATCGCGATGTATAGTCGCCACCCGGTCGCCCATGACCGTATCCTTCGCCTTGATGAGAAAACCACGGAGGTCTCGATAGTCAGCGACAAGATCCTGCTAATGCGTGTGCTGGGCAACATGGTGAAAAACGCTCTGGAGGCCTGCCGCGCCAGCCAAACCGTCACGATCGGATGCAGGACTTCCAGCGACTCGGTCGAGTTCTGGGTCCACAACCCCGGCGTAATGAAACGAGAGGTCCAGCTCCAGGTCTTCCAGCGGTCCTTCTCGACCAAAGGGCGCGGCCGAGGCCTGGGCAGCTACAGCATCAAGCTGCTCACCGAGCGATACTTGAAGGGCCAGGTCTCCTTCACCAGCGACGACGAGTCCGGCACGACCTTCATCATCCACTGCCCGCTGAAGCCCAATGAGGCGACCATCGGTACCCCCCAAGCAGCGTCGAGCCGATCGTTCCGTTGAGACAGTGGCCGGCGCAGGCTACTTTACGCGTTCCCAAAGCTCCCCCCGACCCTCGGTGGTCAGGAGCAGGCGAGTTCCCTGCTGGGTTTGGCGAATCTCGTACTTGTACTCCTGCCAGGACTTGTCGTCCCAGATCAGGTGGAGCGACCCATTTCCCGCATACCAGGTGCCCTTGCTTTCTTTCGTATCCTTGCTCTCCAGCCAGACGCCCGCTGCGCCGGCGATCATGTGCGTTCGGTATGTCCGCGTCCAGACGCCGTCCGGCTGAATGACCAGCGTGCCCTCCGTGTCGGACGCCATCTGGGCACGGGAATAGGCCGTCTCGAAAGGCGACCAGTTTGTCAGCGAGTTGGTCGTAAGGAAGTTCCAGGCGCCTGCCAACTGGAGGTCCCGCTGTCCCTGGCCAAACGCGAAGGAAGTGAAGATTCGCTGAAGTTCCGCTTCCCTCGCCTGGAGTCTGTCCCTGAGGCAGAGGGCAACCAGAGAGACCCCGGCGTCTTTGATGATGCGAATGTAGGCGCGGGCGCATACCAGGCCGCCGCTGGGAGAGTTGCCCTGCCAATTCATGACCACTCCTTTGCCGGTGGCGGTCACAAGGGTCGTGGGGGCGGCGTTTCGCTGCAAGAACGGGGCAAGCTGGGCGACAGCCTGGTCCATGAACTGAACGACTCGAGGGTCGTCCGCACTGGTGATGCCCTCGTCCGCGACGGTGTTGTCCCCGATGATGAGGTACACCTCCGTCGGGTCGCCGTTGGCGGTCGTGCTCGGGTTCGACGGGATCAGTTGGAGCATCTCCTCATGCTCCTTCACCGTCCAATCGCCAGGGTACCAGAAGGTGAAGCCGATGGCATGCCGATAGGTCTTGCCGCCCACTTTGGGCGACACGCTTTCGCCAGGTGTCGGCGAGCCTTGCGCCGCTGTCTCCCCCGCAGGCGCCCCCAGGAGCTGGCCCTTCTTGCGGTTGTACTCTTCCTCACTCAAGATGCCGACGCGAAACGCGGATTCGAGGGCCTCCAGCTTCTGACGAACCGCCGGATCGACGGACTGTGCCTGTCGAGCCTCGATCTCCTTTTTCTTGGCCGCGTATTCCTGTTCGGTCAGGATCCCCGCTTGCCTGGCGGCTTCCAGTGCCCGCAGTTGCTCACCGGCGTCAGGTCCCTCCGGCTTCACGGCGGGAACCACCGGCGCAGGCGACGCGGATTCCGGTGGCCGGACGGTCGGCGTCGCCGTGCTGACAGGCGGCTTGGCCTGGCCGGTCGTGATGGACTTGAACAGATCCTGGAGGTCGGTGTTTCGTGCGTCGATCCGTTCCTGAAGACCCATTGCGATCAGCATGACCGCGGTCCGGCGAACGAAAACCACGAACACGCGTGCCATGATCCTGCGGCCGTCAGGAGCGGTCGCCTGCCAAACCAGCACCGCCCCCTTCCCGGCGTCCGTTTGGATGACGGAGGGCTGTCGCGTATACGCCAGGACGGGTGAAAGGCTCTTGACCTGTTCGTCCAGGTACTCGATGACGCTTTCATCAGTCGGGCCCTGAAGGTCCTGACCCGAGATGTCCTCCGTCGCCAGAAAATACAGTTCGAGCGGACCCTCGCGACTCTCTGCGGCCCCGGCGGGAACAAGTTGCAGCATTCCGTCCTGCTCGGTGATGTTCCACGATGCCGGATACCAGAACGAAAATCCCGCCGGATGGGACCGGGTCCGTCCTGCCTTGACTGCCGGAGCCTGGGTCGGCTTGTCTTGCGCGGGGGCGTCGGCTGGTTCCTGAGTGATCTCGCCCCCAATCGACGGAGAAACAGAGAAGCGTTTCGAGCCGAGCAGTTGACCGTCGACGTAGACGTCCAGTCGGTAGTTGCCCGCCGGCCAGCCGTTGGTCGGCCGCGACAGGGAGAAATGGCCCGATGCCGAGCCGCTTCTGGCAATCCTGACCTGTGCCCCGTCAATCTCATAGTTCGGAACGGAAATCGCATCGATCGAGACCCAGACTCCCCTCAATACGGAGTTGGCCCGAGCCCCGTCCACTTTCGCGACGCCGTGAATCACCGCGGTATCCGCGTCGAATTCTTCCCTCACATTCACGGCCGTGAAACCGTCTCCGGCGACAGCGGTGCACAGCTCAATCGACTTGAGTCGGACCGCGCCGGCCCCGACCGAGACTGACACCAACGAGAGGATCGTAATCACCAGGCAGATGTGCGATAAACGCCCCATGGCAGGCCTCCTTTGAAAGACGAACCTTCGATTGGCGAGACAACAGATTTATAAAGTGTCTATTTCGCGATTCGGTCAACCGACATAAGGACAACGAAGTTAACGTACGTCCCTTTCTTTTGCCTGTCAAGTGATTGCTCAGAAGCGGTTGCCCGTTTCGAGACAAGGTACGCAAAGAGCCACCTTGTGTAGATAAACAGGGGCATAGGGTCCCCGGAACAACAACGAGGTGTAAGAAAGGTATACGAAGGTCTCATTCTCCACAGCGAAAGTCGACAGCCAACGCAACGAAACCGCACTGGGAGTTTTTGGCTATGGGTCTTGTCCGCGATCTGGGGCGTTGTCGGGTCCCGGATGATTCCTCCAAATTGCGAAGGCCGGCGTGGCTGGATAGCGCCTGCCCTCAGGCCGGAGTAGCCCCCCCCTTTCTGCAACTGCCGGTAGGACAACCTCCCTACGATCGCGCCGTCCTACACCCGGATCTTGAAGACCACTTTGTGGACGGAAGAGGGACAGGCGACTTGGCACGAGGGGAGATGGGCGTCGTGGGGGTACAAGAGGCAAAAAAGGCCCGGCTCCAGCCTCGTCTGGGCGGAAATCGTGCCCACGCGGTAGAACATGATGTCCTTGGCCTCGTCATAAGGCTCGACGACCTCCAGTCCTTGGATGGGCGACCAGGCCAGAGTCTCCTCACCCGCGAGTAGAACTTGGATGTCGATGTACTTCCGATGCGACTCGAACCGACCCTGATCGATCGGCTTAGTCGTATAATGTTGGACGATATAGAACAGATCGTCGCCATCGACGGGATACCGACCATCAGGTTTCTGCCCAATTGCCGGGTCCCTCAGCACGGCGAAGGCCTTCTGAAACCGCCTGTGGATCCTTTCGTACATCTGCCCGTTTGCGAGTCGGTCAATGATCATCGCTTCGAACTCCAGTCTCTGCAAGTTGCCCTCTACATATCCAGCTTATCTCGCAGGTAGGTCTTGATCTGATCGATCGAGATGCGGACTTGCTGCATGCTGTCGCGGTCACGGACGGTGACGGTGTGATCCTTGAGCGTGTCACCGTCGACGGTAATGCAATATGGCGTGCCTGCCTCGTCCTGGCGCCGATACCGCCGACCGACGGCGCCCTTTTCGTCATAGAAACAAGTCATGTACTTCTTCAAATCGTCGTAGAGGTTGCGGGCGATCTCCGGCATCCCCTCCTTTTTGACCAGCGGGAAGATCGCGACCTTGGTCGGAGCCAAGGCCGGGTGGAAGCGGAGAACATTACGCGTCTCGCCGCGGACCTCCTCCTCATCATAGGCGTCGACCAGGAAGGCCAGCGTGCTGCGATCCATGCCGGCACTGGGTTCGATCACGTACGGAACATACCGAGTCTTTTTGTCTTCGTCGAAGAAGGACAGTGGACCGGACTGATAATCCTCGGCCTCCTCCGCCAGCTTGACCTTCATCAGGTCCCGGCCGCTCTCTTGCCACCTGGTGACGGTCCGTATGCCCCGCTGATGCTGGCGCAAGTCGAAATCCGTCCGGTTGGCGATGCCTTCGAGCTCCTGCCAGTCGCCGCTGCCGAACGGGAAGCGGTACTCGACATCCACGCACGCCTTGGCGTAGTGGGCCAGTTCATCCTTCTCATGGTCGCGGAATCGCAGGTTCTCCTTCTTGATGCCCAAGTTCAGATACCAGTTGCAGCGTTGCTCCTTCCAGTGCTCGTACCACTGTTCGTCCGTACCGGGCTCGCAGAAAAACTCCAACTCCGCCTGCTCGAACTCGCGGGTGCGAAAAATGAACGCCTTTGTCGTCACCTCGTTGCGGAAGCTCTTGCCAATCTGGGCAATGCCGAACGGTACCTTCACTCGCGTGCTGTCCAACACGTTACGAAAGTTGGCAAAGATCCCCTGGGCAGTCTCGGGCCGAAGGTATAAGACCATCGAATCGTCGGCGTTGGCGCCCATCTGCGTCTCGAACATGAGCTTAAACGGCATGGGATCGGTGAACTGGCCGACGGCCCCACAGGCCGGACAGATCTTGTTCTTCAGATTGTGCGGTTGCGCTTCGATCGTCTCAACATTCACATGTTCGGTGTGCTCCTGAGCCTTCCTGCCGTTGGCTTCTTTCTCCTTGAGATGATCCACGCGGCTTCTGGTGTTGCACTTCTTGCACACAGAGACGAGATCGGCAAACTTGTCCGCATGTCCCGAGGCCTTCCAGATCAGCGGGTGCATCAGGATACTGCAATCCAGACCGACCACGTCGTCGCGCATCTGGACGACGCTTTTCCACCAGGCTTTCTTGACGTTGTTCTTGAGCTCGACGCCCAGTGGGCCATAGTCGTAGCAACTCGCTAACCCCCCGTAGATCTCACTGGACTGAAAAATGAACCCACGCCGCTTGCACAGGGATACGATATCGTCGAGCTTCGTCAATTTTGCCATAACAAATGGTCTCCAAAGGTTTAACGTAAACTTTGATTATATACCCCCAAGGCGGGATTACAAGACCCTGTGAAAACAGAACGTGATCTGGGACTTTGACCCGGTGCAACTCGAACTCATCCCCAAACCCTTCACAACAGGATCAGGATGCCTGGCACCCGGCTGGACAGAATCGCCGGGGACAGCCAACCGTCCCTTCCACCAGCCGAAGGCCGGCGGTGCCGACAAATGGGACCGCCGACAATACTGAGCCTGGGACAGCCCCGACTGCCGCCACTGCTGAAAATGTCTCTCCCAAAACCGGCCACGCTCCGTCCGTCGTTCTTGTGGTCTGTCTGCTGCCATCGATCAATTCCTTTCCATCGCATGGCGGCATTATCCCACTCCTGCAACAACCGAACAGATGCCCCTCGCCGGTCGGTCACGTTATAGGAAAGGGAGAAAGGTTGTTTAACGCAAAGCATCAGCGGCGGCGCGTTAGCGCCGTCCGCTGCATGCTGTTGTTAGGCGGATGTCACTCTATCCGGTCACGCTTCTGGATGTTATGACGGGCGCATAATAGCTGCACGTTCTCGGCTACCAGGGAGGTACCTCCTCTCGAATAGGGGACGACATGATCGAAGTGAAGTTCGTCCGTTGCACCGCAGATGACGCACCGCCCGCCGTCCCTCGCCCAGACCTCAAGCTTGACGTGTGTGGGAATCACCCGCCGCCGCGCCGCATCCGGACGGGCCGGTACGTTGAGGTCGTCCTCACCTTCCACCGCCACAAGCTTAAACTTGAAGACCTGGCGCCCATTGGACACCTGGCGCCACGCGTCCACAAGATGGAAAACTCCGTTGTAAGACCAGATACCCTGTCGCAACTTCTCGTACACGCGAACGCGCTCTGGTGGCCGCACGCCTGCCTTGGCTTCCTGAGCGGTGCGGTAGAAGAGACCATTCTGTGTCAGCGACCCACTGGGAGAGTGTTGCGGTTAGTCGACGCGATTTGGATCAGGCACACGCTGACTTCGAGGCTCGTCGTGCCCCTCGTAGATGAGAACGGTGCCCCCATCCTGGACCTCATCCTCGTACGGTGCATTGGGTCGAAGTGACATCAGGATGACAGAGTGATCGCCGCCAAGCCCGAAATTCATCCCGCGCTGGAGGCTGACGCCCTCGCGTCGGCACATCTCTATGTACGAAATGATCTCGTTAGCCATGTGACTACTTCTTCCGCCTAACAACGGCTATATGGTTTCTTCATACCAGCTCTGGGCAGCGCAATCGCGGCATAAAACCCCGCAGGCAATTCTGTCGTAACGCCGGCATATGCATAGGGTTAGACCTTGTTCCACAATGAACGCGGGGGGATATATGGTTTCTGTATAAGACACCTTCGGTCCTCCTCTACAAGATCGTCCACGGGACTTTTGACACCCTTGCCGTTTACCTTCCTGGGCCAGCTGATAGACGGTCGATCTACTCATCTTCAGATATTGCGCCGCTCCAATGACTGTCAGCCACTTGGTTTTAATCAATTTCTCTCCAAAACGTCCACTCGTACATCGAGCAACATCGGGTAATTTACTTTAAGCAAGGGGGTTTCATCAAGTCCCGATTTCCGTTTCTTCCATCGCCCCCCCCCCGAAATGACCCCCTCCGACACTTTTCGACGGTCTGCGGTAGGTATCCAAGCGACAGGGCTCTCGGCCTGAGTTCGGGGTTCGCCCCGAACGCGGACCGTCCGCCCACCGGCATCAACCGGATTTGTCGCGAGGAGACCTGCGAACCGAATGGAGCTTTTCGTAACCGACCGTGACCGGTTGGCGTTCCTGCTCGAAACGGACGCAGCCCTTGACTTCCCTCGCCCCGACCGCCTATATTTCGGGCATACAGATCGAGGAGACAGAACATGAAAGCATCGCACTGGCTTTGCGTCGTTTCGCTGTTGTCCTGGTTGTCGGTCCTGACGGCTTGTTCGGCCGCTGCGGAGAACCCGACCGTCTATGTCACGTTCTGGTTCGACACCGAGGACTTCATCCTCCCCCAGGCCGACGACGCCGCCAAGCGGCTGGCCGAGATGTTCACCGCCAGGAATGTCCAGGCGACCTTCAAGATCGTCGGCGAGAAGGCCCGCGTGCTGGAGGAACGAGGCCGGGACGACGTGATCCTGGCCCTGGCCAAGAACGACATTGCGTACCACTCCACGTGGCACAGCGTTCATCCGACCCCGTCGGAGTATTGCCGGGATCTGGGCTGGCACGAGGGCGTCGCAGAATTCACCCGCCGCGAGGGCGTCGGGCTCGACACGCTCAAACGTGTCTTCGGCGTCAACGCCTCCTGCTACGGCCAGCCGGGCGGCTCCTGGACCCCCCAGAGCTACGGGGCACTCCGTGCGTTCGGAATCCCGCTCTACCTGGACGAGACCTCGCACGTCAACGTGAAGAACCGCCCCTTCTGGTATTGCGGGACCCTGAACATCCTGCGGCTGGGCGACTGCGTCCTGCGGACCGGCTGGACCGATGGCGAGGTGAAGGAAGCCTGCAACAAGTTCGACCGCGCGCACGCGAGCCTGATCCGCGAAGGCGGCGGGATCGTCAGCATCTACTATCACCCGTGCGAATTCGTGCATCAGCAATTCTGGGACGGTGTCAATTTCGCCCACGGGGCCAATCCGCCGCGATCCGAATGGAAGCTCCCGCCGCTCAAATCGCCCGAGGAACGGGAGCAGGCGTTCCGGGCCTTCGAAACCTTCCTCGATCACATCGTCCGCCACGCGAACGTGCGGCTCGTAACCGCCCGGGAGATTCCGTCCCTGTATCCCGACCGCGTCTACTCCCATCCCTTCACCGCCAAGGACGTGCGAGCCATCGCCGAGGCCTTCCAGAAGCAGCTTTCCTACGTCGAAATGCCGACGAGAATCGTCTCGGCGGGGGAAGGCTTGCTGGCCTTGTCGCAATTCGTCGCCGGGATCGACGAGAACTCCAAACCCCAGAAGGTCACCGTCGAGTTCGCCTACGGCCCGTCCTCCCGACCCCAGCGATTCACCACGGAAGGCTCGTTCTCCTGGGAGGCGATCCACGAGGCCGCGAAGGAACTGGCGGAAGTCTCGCAACGCAGGAAGCAACTGCCGTCGCTGGCCTGGGTTGCCGGCGAGCCGGTGCGTCTCGAGGATTTCTCCATCACGCTGGCGTCAATCGTGGCCTCGGAGAAATACACAGGCCAGATCCCGCTGCAACACGGCGATCTGTCCTCGGCGAAGTACGTCGCCGACGACTCGCCGGGCCTGTGGGGCTGGGTGGTCTTCCCCGACGGCTTCACCGCCCCGGCCATGATGGAACTGGCCAAACTCCAGGCATGGACGATCAAACCGGCAATGTTGCGAAAACTCCAATAGGCCCTACACTCGGGAAACAGCTGGTTCGTAGTGTGCCCGTAAGGGCATATTCGATTCATCCTTTGGTTTCGATGAAATCGTGAGCCGGGGGACTGTCCCTATTTCTACACTATTTATACATTCGTGACTGGCCCCATTTCCCTACAATTGAGTTGATTTGCTCAATCGTTTCGCATAGTCTCGCGGTTTTGCTGCGAACGAGCAGCCTATCAACCGGGCAATTTGAAAGGAGCGTGAATATGAGGCAGGGTACATTCCTGGTATGGGTGGCGGCTTCCGCGATCGCAACGTTGGTCTGTGGTTGCGGCAAGGAGGGGTCAGAAAAAGAGACTTCCTCCCAAGATTCCGCGACCTCGCAGGGTATCGCCGGCCAGACAGCCCCTGTACAGCCACCTGCCGGCCAAGGAGCCCCCACGGCCGCCGATTTTTCCAAGATCGCCGAACAGAATCGCCAGATCCTGACCCAGGCCAACCAAGGCAAGGTGATCACAGCAGTCTCGGCCGACAAGATCAAAACCCTGCTGCCCGAGACTCTGGTCGGCATGAAGCGGATCAGCCTCTCCGCCGAGAAGAACCAGATGGCGGGTGTCGACATGTCCTTTGCTGAAGGCGAGTATGAAGGACAGGAAGGAACCTCGATCAACCTTACGATCACCGACGTCGGCAACCTGAGCGGACCGATGAAATTGGGTATGGCCGGTTGGACTATGGCACAATACAGCCGGGAGACCGACCGAGGTTACGAGAAGACCGACACCTACAGCGGGTATAAAGGCATGGAGGAATACGACAAGGAGAACAAGTCCGGCACCATCCGTGTCTTCGTCGCCGAACGATTCGTGGTAGAACTGAACGGCAATGGCCTCACCATGGACACGCTCAAACAGGCCCTGAATCAACTCGACCTCAAGAAAGTCGCCGCCGCATCCGGCTCGTGATACGTTTTTTTTCTAGATGGGCTCGACGTCGGTATCCGGGGGTCGCATACCCCCCCGTCAAGAGGGCAGGACCGGTATATAACATCCGCCGGATCCTTTCTTGGGTGTTCAATCCTCTGAGGAGGTGTGTGCATAAAGTACAGACTTTTTCTTGTGAGGGATTTGCTCACCCCCGATTGAGCTGTTTTCCTATTTGCGAGGCACTCGGTGGTCCGTACAATTCAGCCACAAAAGAGTGCAGGGGTAATCCCCACGGAAAAGACCCTTGCCGGGGAAGGGGAGCATGGGCATCCTCGCCAGAGGAGGTATTGGGGTTGCTCTGAGCCGAGCGGTGCCTCACCGGAGGGATGAGATCGGGGGGGAAGGTGTAGGATCGCAAGGGTGATGCGGAAGGGTGATGTGGCACGCGAGCCTTTCTCTGACCCTACCATCGGAGGAAGGCTCGCGAGCAAATTTCATCGGCAAAACCGGCCTCCGAAAATCAAGCCTATAACTCAAACCAAGAAGACTCCGGCGTTTTTCACCCACGGCCTGGCCACTCCGGCGGCAAAAAGCCGGAGTCCCACTGGGAGACCGGACCGGATGAAGTATAATGATCCAGCACAGAGTCAAAGCCGCGTCGGCGACGCTCCGGACGGCTTGTGCTTGGATTCTGTCGCGTAGTATGCGTATGAGGAAATCACAAGTGAAATCGGATCGGATTTTCGGCCTGATGTTCGTACTGATCCTGGCGGGTCTCGGTTGCGAACGACGTCCCCCTCGCGAGCCATCGCTCCTTCACCGAGCGGCACGAAACGGAGACGTCGCAACCATCCGCGAACTCGCTCACAAGGGAGCGGATCTCAACCAGAAAGATGCCAACGGACGAACCCCCTTGATTCACGCCATCCTTCAACGGCAACGGAAAGCAGTAGAAACGCTCCTGGATGCAGGGGCCGATGTCAACCTTCGAACGACCGCCGGGGAGATCCCCCTGCTGGTTGCCGCAGCGCAGGACTACGAAGAGATCGTCCGACTGCTCATCGACCGAGGCGCCGACGTCACCGCCAAGAACCCGGCCCACGCCACCGCTTTGCATCATGCGATCAGCCGATCCAATCGAACCGTGGTCCGGCTGCTGATTGAGAAAGGCGCCGATGCGCGGGCCGCCGACGTGCTCGGCAACACGCCGCTTCACTTCGCGGCCTCCCGGGGGGACCAGGAAATTGCCGAAATATTGCTGGCACACGGCGCAGATGTCAACGCCTTCAACCGTGACGGAATTCCCCCGTTGGCCAGCGCCGTCATCCAGGGCAGAACGAATCTGGTCACATGGCTGGTGGATCACGGCGCCCGCATTCAGGGCATGGACGATACTTCCATCCAGACCCTGCTGTGCTATGCAATCGATCGCGGAGACGTCGAGATCGCAAGAATCCTTCTGGATCAGGGAGCCAGCCCCGACGCCCAAGGCGTACAGGCGTTGCTTCCGCTACACCTGGCGGCCCGCAAAGGCGACGCCGAAGCGGTCAAGTTGCTGATCGCCAAGGGCGCACAAGTCAACGCCAAATCAGAAGAGGGGTCTACCCCGTTGCATGAAGCAATCGTCGGAGGCAATCCCAGAGATATCGTCCAACTGCTTGTCGCCCACCAGGCCGATGTCAACGCCAGAACCTCCGACGGCCAGACGCCCCTGCACCTGGCGGCCCCACGGGACAGCAATGACGTGGTTCGATTGCTAATCGAAGGCAAAGCCGATCTGGATGCCACCGACTCGTCGGGAGCAACGCCTCTGCTGAAGGCCCTGGAGGGATACCAAGAGACAAACGCAGCCCTGTTGTTGTCGGCCGGCGCGAGCGGCGCAGCCCAGACTGTGTCCGGCTCCACGCCCTTGCACCACGCGGTTCGCTTAGGCAATCCCGATCTGGTGAAGACGCTGATCGCCCGCGGAGCCGACGTCAACGCTGCCATCAAAACGGGGCTTCGAGGCCGCCCCGACAGCGAATGGCAGGGTCAGACCCCCCTCCAGATCGCAGCTGCGGGCGGACTGTACGAGATCGTGGAAATACTGATCGCCTCCGGTGCCGAAACGTCTCATCAAGACGCCTATGGGGTAACACCGCTTCACGAGGCCGCTGCAAGAGGTCGACGGGGGCTGCCCCAAGGTCGATTCGCCGACGTGGCTCAGTTGTTAATCGCCCAGGGTGCCGAGGTCAATATCGCCGACATGGAAGGTCAGACTCCTCTTCACCGAGCCTCGGCCGACGGCGCCGAGGAAACCGTGGCCTATTTGATCGCCGCAGGCGCGGCGGTCAATGCCAGAAACCACAACGGAGCCACTGCTCTGCACTTGGCTGCATTCGAAGGACGCAAGTCCGTGGTCGAACGGCTCGTGAACGCTCAGGCCGACATTCACATCAAAGACAACGACGGCGACGACCCGATCCATGAGGCGGCCCGCCGGGGTCAAAAGGACGTCGTGGAGTATCTGATGTCCAAAGGCGCCGATGGCCGTGAGGCCCTGGAGTTGCTCAAAACCGGCGTTCCCCCGCTGCACCAGGCTGCCGCGGCGGGCAACCTCAAGCAAGTCAAAATCCTCCTGTCGCAGGGCGCCAACGTGAACGCCAAGGACCGAGCTGACGCCAGACCGCTCTATTATGCCGCTGAAAGAGGCCATCGGGGCGTGGTAGAACTGCTCCTGGCTCACGGAGCCAGGATCGATACGAAGAATACCCGTCACAACGAGACACCCGGCCAGGCGGCGGTCCGTGCGGGACACAAAGCGATCGCTGAACTCCTTTCGGCCGGGAAGACCGACCCGCCCCGACCGTGAGCTGAGAAAAAAGCTTCTACCCTTGTCTGTTTTCAGACCTGAAGGAGTTGCCTTGTTCGACGCGCCGGTCGGCGCCTCCGCACGTGAACGATCAACATGCCCAGAACGGAAGCCGCCACAAGGACGCCGAGAGCGGGAAACACCATGATTTCCATGATAGAAATCCGATTCGCGGCAGGCAGTGGAGCGGCCATCCAGTCAATTTCATCAAAGGCGGGAAGGGGTTCGCTGTCTGCGGTGTTCAAACTTGCGTCTGCGTACTCTTTCGCATCGGGGATCCAGCGTGTCTCATCGAAAAGACTCATGGCAGGGCCCATGCCGTCTGTCAACGGCATTTCGGATGTATTCCCTTCCGTCGTCCAGCTCCCCCCCTCAGATCCGTCGGAATCAATGGACAGGAAAAGGGAACGCTCCGGATATGAAAAAAGCAGCGAAGGCAAAGGTCCGTTGTCGAACAAACTTCCCCCCTCCCTCGTCTGCCTGACAACCGTGTCTGCGTTTTCGTTCAGGGGCCCAATGTCGCCGGTCAACGTCTGCTGAGCCGGGGCCCAGCTCCTTTCGTTCAACGTGGTGATTGTATTAATTGCCTGAACCGCAGCCGCAGGCAACAACACCAAACCAATAACGAATCCACGCCTTCTCATGATCCCTCCGAGTGCGACGGCACTCTTTTCTGGTCGATTCCGGTAGGCCGTCGAGCAACTTGGTGACACCCGCTGCGAGTCCACCGTAAGAACTCACACATCCTCCTTAATGTCTCTTTACTTTACCATATTCGGCTCGCGATGGCAAATAAAAGAGCTCCTGTTTCCTTCGATCGGACGCTTATGGAATCATCCTTAAAGGTTATGGGACGCGAAAGAAAAACGACGGTACCTCATGCAAGAAGAGAAAGCACCTTGAACGATCGACATTCCGCAAAGCGGTCCCCGACGAGAACGAGTAAATCATACGCCCGCAGAGGTTTGCCCCTCATGCGTCAGGATATACAAAACCGGAAGCACAATGAGCTCCAGAAGCAACGAACTCACCAGACCGCCGAAGATCACCGCCACCAGCGGGCGCTGAAGCTCGGAGCCGGCGCCGGTGGCGTAGAGCATCGGCAGCAGTCCCAACAGCGTCGTCGTGGTCGTCATCACCAGCGGGCGGACGCGAAGGCGGCACGCCTCCAACACCGTGTCCACGGCCCCTCGCCCTTCTCGACGAAGTTGATCGCAAAAGCTAATGAGAACCAGGCCGTCCTCGACGGCCACGCCCAGTACCGCGATGAACCCGATCGTCGCAGCCACGCTCAGATGGATGTCCAGCAGATACATCGCGGCCACGCCTCCAATCACCGCGAACGGCAGGTTGACCATGATCAACGACGCGCTCTTGAGCGAGTTCAACGCGCTGACCAGCATAACGAAGATCAGCAGCAGCGAGATCGGCACGACGACAGCCAACCGCTTCATGGCCCGCTGCTGGTTCTCGAATTGCCCACCCCAGACCAGACGATAGCCGGACGGCAGATCCCGCTCGATGCCCGCCAGTTTGTCACGGGCCTCCGCGACGAAACCGCCGAGGTCCCGGCCGCGAACGTTGCACTCGACCAGCAACCGTCGCCGCGAATCCTCCCGGTTGACCTTCGCGGGGGCGTCTACCTGTTCGATTCGCGCCACCTCGCCCAGGGGCACGTTGTAGCCCAGCGGACTGGCGACCAACAGCCGGCCCAGGTCCCCACCGGCCGCTTCCGACGATCCCAATCGGACCACGATCTCGACCGGCACGAGATTCTCGTAGAACGTCGATGCGGTCGTGCCCCCCACCGCCGCTTCCAACACTTCGTTGATCGCCTCCACGTTGATCTTGTGGCGTGCCATGGCCTGGCGGTCGGGAACGACGTTGAGCTGTGAGAACCCGCTGACCTGTTCGATGGCCACGTCCTCGGCCCCGTCGATACCGGCCAGGATCGGCGCCATCGCCTCCGCGGTCCGCACCAGCACGTCAATATCGTCGCCGAAGACCTTGATCGCGACGTCGGATTTGATCCCGCTGATCAACTCGTTGACGCGAAGCGCAATGGGCTGCGAGAACGCGGGCCGGATGCCGGGAAATGCCTTCAGTTCCTTCTCGATGCCCTCGATAAGCTCGTCCTTGGACTTCGCGGCCGACCACTGTCCCTTGGGCTTGAGCATAATGATGAAGTCCGTCTGCTCGGGTCCCATCGGATCCTCGGAGATCTCGGCGCGACCCGTTTTCGAGACGATCGTCTCGATCTCGTTCGGGAACCGTTCGAGCAGACGCTGTTCGATCCGTTGGCTCTGGAGCACGGAACCCTCCAGGCCCGCGGTCGGCAGGCGGACGACGTTGATCGCGATGGCGCCTTCGTCCAGGGCCGGCAGAAACTCCGTGCCGAGCTGCACAAGCATGGACGCCCCGCCGACCAGCAGCGCGCCGGCCACCGCGACCGTGATCCATCGCCCGCGAATCGCCAGACGCAACACGGGCGTGTGCACCGCGTGGAATGCGCGAACCAGAGGATTCGCATGGATGTCACGAGCCACGCGCTTCGTAACCGCGGCCGCCAGGACCGGAACCACCGTCAGCGACATCACCAGCGACGACAACATCGCAAAGCAGATCGTCATCGCCAGCGGTCGAAACATCTTGCCTTCCAACGATTGAAGCGCAAAGAGCGGAACGAACACCACCACCATGATGAGAATGGCGAACGTCACCGGTCGGGCTACTTCGCGTACAGCCGCCCGTGCGACTTCGGCCCGCGTCCGACCGCGGTGCGCCTCTTCGCCCATATGGCGCGTGATGTTTTCGGTCACGATGATCGCCGCGTCGACCACCATGCCCACCGCAATCACCAACCCGCCCAGGCTCATCAGGTTGGCCGAGACGTCGGCCCAGTCCATGAGGATGAACGTCGCGGCCGCCGTCAGCGGCAACGACAGGGCGACCGTCAGTGCCGCCTGCAGGTCCCACAACAGCAGAAACAGGATCGCGACGACGAAGAAACCGCCCTGCGTAAGCGCGCTCGACACGGTGCGGATGCAGGCCTGGATCAGGTCGGTGCGGTCGTAGAACGGTCGAATCCTCACCCCCGGCGGCAGCGACTTCTGGATCTCGGGGATCTCCTGTTTCACGCGGTCCACGACGAGCTTGGAGTTCTCGCCCTTGAGCATGATCGTCATGCCGACGACGGTCTCGCCGCGTCCATCCCGGCCGACGCCGCCGAGCCGGGGCTGCGCGCCGATCTGGACCTTCGCCAGATCGCTCAAGTAGACCGGTACGCCGTTTTCGGCCTTGATCACGATCCGGCCGATATCCTCAGCGTCTTTGAGCAGGCCCTGGGAGACGACGTTGATCTGCTCGAAATCCTTGGCGATGAAGCCCACGCCGCAGTTGCGATTGTTGCTCTGGACCGCCTCGATCACGTCCCGCAGCGAAACGCCGAACTTCAGCAGCATGTCCGGGTCCACCACGATGTGGAATTGGCGCACCAGCCCGCCCATGCTGTTGACTTCGTTCAGACCGGGCAGTCTTCGCAACTGCGGCGCAATCAGCCATTCCTGAATCGTCCGTAGGCCCATCAGGTCCACATCCCCGGCGATGAGGGGCCTGGAACATTGGGGGCAGACTCCCGCCTCCTGCGTCCAGATCTCGCGGTGCGACGGACAGTAGAACCCCGACTCCACAGTGTACTGATAGATCTCGCCCAGGCCGGTCGAGATCGGGCCCAGCTCGGGCTCGACCCCGCCTGGCAGATCGTCACGCACCATGGCCAGCCGCTCAAAGACGAGGTTCCTCGCAAAATACGAATCCACTCGGTCTTCGAAGATCACGACCACCTGCGACAGGCCGGACTGAGACAGAGATCGGACCTGCTGCACGCCGGGCAGGCCCGACATCTGGGTCTCGATGGGAAAAGTCACCAACCGCTCGACCTCTTCGGGACTGAGCCCGCGCGATTCCGTCAGGATCATCACCTGGACGTTCGTGACGTCGGGAAAGGCGTCGATGGGCAGGCGCAGCCACGTGACGCCGCCCAGCACCAGAACCAGGCCCCCCAGCAATAGGACGAGGAACCGCTGTCGAAGAACAAAGTGCAGAGCTTGATCGAACATCTCACATTCCTACGCAAACAACACTTCCATCCGTCCAGCCGGTCTCAATGCGCGCATCCGGCGCCCATCTTCTCTTTGAGGATTTCGCTCTTGAACATGAAGGCCCCGCGGAAAGCGACGACGTCGCCGTCGCTTAGGCCCGCCTGCACTTCGACCACTCCGTCCTGTGCCGGCCCGATGGTCACATCCCGACGAATCCAGAGGTCGTCTGTGAGCTTGGCGAAAACGAACGTCTGGCCGGCATCGGAAAGGACCGCCGTCGCAGGGACGCGAAGAACTTCGCGGTTGTCCTCGAGCCCGACCACGATCCGGACGAACATACCCGGCTTGAGCCGGCCCTCGGAGTTGTCCACAACCACGCGCACCTTCACCGTCCGCGTCTGGCGGTCCAACTGGCTGCCGATCAGGTCGAGCGTGCCGTGAAAGACGGTCTGCGGAAATGCCCCCGAGCGAACTTGGGCCGGCACGCCAATGCCCGATGCAATCCGTTCGTGCAATGCCGCCAGGTCCGCCTCGTACACGTCGCACCAGACCCACACGCGAGACAGGTCCGCAACCCGATACAGCGTATCGGTGGTCTCCACAAGTTGGCCCTGTACCGCATTCTGTTCGACCACGACGCCGCCAAGGGGCGAGGTCAACGCAAGCTGCCCGAAGGAGGCGTCGGGATCGGTCAGGATGAGCGATTCGATCCGCTCGCCGCTCCATCCGAACAACTGCAATCGCTTGCGAGCGGCTGCCACCGAAGCTTCCGCAGAGGCCAGTTCACCGCGGGCAGCCAGGTAGTCCGCCTGGCTGCTGATCTTGCTCTCATGCAGTTGCCTCTCCCGATCGAACGTCCGGCGGGCCAAATCGAGCCGGGCGCGAGCCTCAAAGAACGCCGCCTGCGCCTCGCCGAACTGAGGCGACTGTACGACAGCGACGATGTCGCCGGGTTCGACCTTCTCGCCCAGGTGTTTGCGGACCTCTTCCACCCGCCCGGCCCCTGCCGACGCGATCTGGGCAACCCGCGTCGGGTCCAATTGAACCTCGCCGGTCAGGGGCAGCCGCCGGATCGTCTGAGACTCCATGCGGACGGGCCAAGTCTCCACGAGCCCTTGGGCCGTCTGCGGCGAGATCTTCGCCACGCCTGCTTCGTAGCGGCACTCGTCGCAGTCGATGATCGCCATTTCATGTTCGCAGTGCCGCTGACGCAACTCGTCCAGGCTAACCGCCCCGGCAGCTTTATTATTTTCTGCTTGCTCGTGATCATGCTTCCCAGCCTCGACAGCATGTCCCGCCGTGGGCGGGCAGCAGGCGTCGTGGCCCTCATGTCCGCCGGTCGTGTCGGCGTGCACATGCGGCTGCCACGTCAGGCCCAGCAACACGACCGAAAGCCCCGCAAAGACAGCCAACGACGCAATCGCGTGGATCAACTTACCTTTCATGGGAATCCTCCTGGGAAGATGGGTTCAGCGTGGAATGGGAGAGTTCCTCCCCCGCCGGCAAAGCGCCGATCAGACGCCGGACTTCGGCCGAAGCCTTGTGATACGCTTCGACCGCATCGATGTAACCGGCCTGCGTCTCAAACAGCGTTCGCTGCGTGTCCAATGCATAAAGATAGTCAAACTTGCCCTGTTCATAGCCCTGCCGGGCGGCGGCGAAGGCCTGCTCCGCCTTAGGCAGCACGTCGTTTCGCAGGATTGTCGCCTCTTCATAGGAAGCGGTCAGGGCGTTTGTCGCCTCGGCCAGCGCCGCCAGAATCCGCACTTGGGCGACCTCGCGCTGCCGACGGACTTTGCCCAATTCCGCCGTCGCCTCGCGGATACCGCCCTGGTTGCGGTCGAACAGAGGGATGGGCACGCCCACTCCGAGAACCAAAGCCGAGTCATCGGTCTCCTCGAAACGCCGGACCCCGCCGCCGATGGTCACGTCGGGCATCGCTTTGGATTGTTCCAGACGCAGCACCGCCCGTTGTTTTCGGTCCTGCGATTCCCACCGGGCTATATCGGGGTTCTCAGAGATCGCAGCCGCAAGGTTCTCGGGCGCGACAGGTTTCGGGACCTCATAGAGATCGCCCGCCACCTTCTCGAACATAGGCGTCCTGCCGCCCCAGACCGCCGCGAGCGCGTGGCGAGCAGCCGCAAGGTTCTTCTCGCTCTTGTGCAGTTCGATCCGACTCGTCGAGAGCGCAACCGAGGCCCGAAGTTCATCGACCGGCGAATCGCGTCCGGCCTGCACCCGCTGGGCGACTGCGGCGTACGCCTGCTCCGAGAGCTCTACCACCTGGCGGGCCAGCGCGACGCGATCCTGTGCCGCTTGCACGGCCACGAACGCCTGTGTCGCCTCTCGAATCACGTCCAGGCGTGCGGCCCTGTAATCCCACTCCGTCAGCTCCCTGTCGAACTGCGCCACGCGGGCCCGCCTGGCTCGCTTGCCGCCCAGCTCGATGGTCTGATCGATTCGAACCGTCGTCTCGGCTCCATCGAAACCGCTGCGGTCTCCGGCGCCGGCAAATTCCTCAATCGCGACTTCAAGCTCGGGATTTGGCCTAAGCCCCGCCTGCAGGGCGCGGGCATCGGCGGCCCGGAGTTCGTAGGGATAGACCCCCAACTCGGGATTCCGCGATAGGGCCAAAGCCAGGACATCGCGTAAGGTGACGACGCCGACCGGTTCGACAATCACATCATGGTCCGTGCTGATGCGGTACGCATCCACCGGCTTGGGCCGGACCCACGCAGCTCTCGCGTCGTCAGAGGGCCCGTCCGCAACCCGGCAACCGGCCAACGCGGCCAAGGTCATGAACAGAAGAACGCATGCCTTTCGGTGCATGAAAAGTGCTCCCGCAATCGACAAGACGCTTGCACAAGCCGTGCAAGCGAGAATCTCCCGCCTGGCGCAATCGGGACGAGGATTCTTCGTCCGACCTGCCCAGGCTCACGATTCGTCAATTGCGGAAATCACACTCGAAGAATAACGTATTGAGAAGGAACGCCGAGCAGAAGAGGAGAGAAGAGACACAACCGGTCAACGAAATGTATCCCTTCGGCGAGCCAGGGAATTTCGACCGGAGGCATGAAATCCGCCGGGTGGGCGGGAGTGATCCTGGATCTCTGCGACGCAAAACGACGGTCGCTCGACTCGACGGGAATCGGGATATCGACGCAGGGCCGACAGTGCGGCCGCCCGACGTGCGAGTGCTCGGCCGCTTCCGAGCCGGTCGCGTGATGATTGTGCCAGTGGGAACCATCCTCGCAGTGGCCGTGCCCCACAAGCTCGATCGCCATGTGCCCATCGTCGCCAATGCATAACACCGCCGCATGCGGCATAGTCATCGCCGCCAGCGACAACACCATCAACATCATGGCACGGCCTGCGTTCGACATGGCTCCCACAATCGTGCGACAATCACTCCAGGGGACCATTCCCCTCCACCGGAGATGACCCGGATTTCTGGTATTATACGCTGCCCCCACCCCCAAGTTCACGCCAAATCCGTCGTGTCGGCATCGATCCTCGCGAATCCTGCAAGAACGGAGTTGACACCCAGGTCGCATGGGCCTATATTATATTAGTTGCAGGCCTTGGAAAAGCGATGCGTGTTCTCGATACATACTGATTCGGAGGGAAGTACCATGAACAGGCGTGTTTTTGCGCTGGTGGTCTGGTTGTTGGTTTGCGCACGTGCTTGGGCGGAGGATCCGGTGCACTTTCCGGACCCCTGGATGAAGGCCGCAGTCGAGGAAGCACTTTGGATCGTCGACCCGACCCCGACCGACATGCTGGGTCTTGTCAGTCTGGAGTGCAACTGCGTGTGGGACCAGAGCAAGGCGATCTCGGATCTCACGGGAATCCAGCACGCGGTGAATCTCCAGTCGCTGACTCTCACGCATCATCGATTCAACGATCTGTCTCCGCTGTCGGGCCTGACGCAACTGCGGACGCTCGTCCTTCAGGCCAGTCGGATCAGCGACCTGTCCCCCTTGTCGGGTCTGGTCAACCTGACCAACCTCGACCTGGAGGCCAACCAGATCTCGGACATCTCGCCCCTGGCGAGCCTGGAGAACCTCTCCCGGCTGAGCCTGCACAAGAACCCGGTCAGCGACATCTCGGCGTTGGTCAACCTGCCGGCCCTGACCTGGGTGGATCTTCGTTGCGATCCGCTGGACCTGTCGGCCTACGAGACCTGCATCCCGGCGCTGTACGCGAACCGGCCTGGGATCATCATCGTGTACGATTCCTACATCTATCGCCCGCGAACCGTCACGATTGAGTGCACGCCCGGCGGTTGCGTGACGGATCCCGGCGTGGGGCAGTTCACGTTCGACTACGACCAGCTCATCGTCCTGGAGGCCAAGGCGGACCCGTGTTTCGCTTTCGTCGGCTGGTCGGGCACCTACAGCACGTCGCAGAATCCCACCTATCTGACGGTCGACCAGGACCACCAGATTCAGGCGAACTTCGTTTGTCTCCTGAGCGAGCTGCACGTCGACGACGACGCGCCATTCGACCCTGCGCCGGGCGACGCACGCCACAGCGATCCCCTGGAGAACGGGAGCAACACGCGACCGTTCGACTCCATCCAGGAAGCGATCCGCGTGGCTGTCGACGGGACGACAATCCTCGTGCGGCCGGGCGTCTATCGCGAGAACATCGACCTGCTCGGCAAACGAATCGTCGTGGCGGCGATCGATCCGGCCGATCCGCACGGCGCGCCCTGTGCGACGATCCAGGGAATCGGCGGCGGTCCGGTCGTCCGCATTCCCATCGGCAGCGGCGACGATTGCAGCCTGAGCGGCTTCGTCATCACCTCGGGTCAGGGCTCGCCTGCGGGAGGCCTTTTCTGCAGCGGGTCCAGCCCGCGAATCGCCAACTGCCTGATCGTCGGAAACCGGAGCCTGGACACCGACAGCGCGGGAGTCTGTTTCGCGGACAGCCGGGCGGTGCTGGTCAACTGCACCATCGCCGACAACTATTGCGGGCCCGACGGTGCCGGTCTGACGTTGATCGACTCCGATATCGAGATGACCAGCTCCATCCTGTGGGGCAATCTTCCCGTCGAGATCAACTGCCGCGGCAACTGCGCCCCGTCGATCCGATACTGCTGCATCCGAGGGTGGTGGCCCGACATCGGCAACCTTAACGCCGATCCTTTGTTCATCCGCCCCGGGTCGTGGGTGGACAACGACAATCCCGGCGCAATCGTCGGGCCCCAGACGCTCTGGTCCGTCTGGGCGAGCGGCGATTACTACGTCAAGTCGCAGGCCGGCCGCTGGGACGCAGACAACCGCGTATGGGTGCTGGATGACGCGACCAGCCCTTGCGTGGACACCGGCGATCCGTCCGTCGGAACCGGTTTCGAACCGGTCCCCAACGGCCGCCGGGTAAACCTCGGTGCTTACGGCGGAACCAATCAAGCCAGCCTGTCTCCCAACGAAAACTGAACCTGAATCGGCAGAGACACAGACAACGGCTGGATCGCGTGGATGGTGGAACTGCCTTCCCGACCGTCAGGGGAGAGACATGAGATTTGAGGCTCATCCGGTTTTCGCATATTTTTGTGGTTCCGGCACACCCCAAGCGGCGTGTGGAGGAGATTTTCCGTTTTGAGCCAATAGCATGGAGGGAGGATCCGTGATCCGAGACACCAGCCACGGTGAAATCCCGGCCGAAATCGGTCCTATCTCCGGGGGAATCAGTTCCGGCCTTCGTCTCCCCCTCCGGATTTCTACCATCTCCACTGACCACAACCGCCTCCCCCTGTCTTTCCCAACTTGACAATCTATAGGATTGCCTTATAATGGAAAATCGTAAGGGTTTGTTTTTGCAAGCTTTATTGTTGTTCCGTGTGGTGGTGATCCGTCGGGAAATGTCGGCGGTGGATGGAGTCCCAAGGGTTCGGTCGCAGATTTTTCGGACGTCTTCGCAGGGCAAAACCGCGAAGACAGGACCCGCGTTGCACAGGCAGAAACTGCAGCGACGGATTTGAAACGCGCCCGCAAGGAGCCTGTACGCACACAAGGCCGTCCATACGGTGACAAGGTAGTTTTGCATAGGGAGTCCGCAGGGATATGAGCCCGGAACAACCGCTCGACGCGCATCAGGCGACGGATAAAGAGCCACAACTGAACAAGTACTTCAAGGCCGCCATCAAGACGATGGCCAACGACATCCACCTGAAGGTCGGCCAGCCTCCGAAGCTGCGAATCTACGGCGAGTTGAAGAACACCACCGGAGAGGTTCTCACCGCCGAGCAAATGGAGCAACTGGTCTTCGAGATCATGAGTCCGGCGCAGAAGGAGGCCTTCTTAGCACAAGGGACGCTGGACTTCGCCCACGAGGTGGGTCGGGAGCACCGGTTTCGTCTCAACGTATTCCGCCAAAGAGGAATGATCAGCCTGGTGGGCCGACGGGTCAGCGCACACGTACCTTCCTTTGAAAAACTGAACCTGCCGCCCATCTTGTCGAAGATCGCCGAGTCCCGCCAGGGCCTGGTGCTCGTCGTCGGCGCCACCGGCTGCGGCAAAACCACAACGATCGCCGCGATGCTGGACTACATCACCAAAACGCGGTCGTGCCATATCGTGACGATCGAGGACCCAATTGAATACCTCTACAACGACAATAAGGCGATCGTCTCGCAGCGGGAGATCGGACTGGACGTGCCGAACTTCGAGGACGCCCTGACCTACCTGATGCGTCAGGACCCGGACGTGGTTTTCGTCGGCGAGATGCGAGACGCCAAAACGGTGACCGCCGGCATGCGGGCCGCCGAGACCGGGCACATGGTGATGGGAACGATGCACTCGTCCAACGCCTCCCAAGCGGTGCACCGACTGCTGGACCTGTTCCCCACAAACGAGCGGGAGCTGGTCCGCCAGGCACTGGCGACCTCGATTCGCGCCATTGTCAGCCAAGTGCTGTTGCCCTCGATCCGAGAAGGTTCCGACCGCATTCCGGCGGTCGAGGTCCTTTTGGCGACACCTGCGGTGCGAAAACTCATCAGCGAAGGACGCGAGGCCGATCTGCCCGCCGTGATCCGTGCCTCCCAGCGGGAAGGCATGCAGGACCTCACAGAGAACCTCTGCAAGCTCGTGCAGGACGGATGGATCGATCCGAAAGACGCGTACAAATATGCTCCCAACGTGGAAGAACTGAAGATGGCCCTCAAGGGCATCCGGACAACCGCCGAGGGCATTCTCTAATCTGGCAAAGTGGAGTTCTGAATGACAGGGTCGCTGCTCATGGCCGTCGAATACGGCGGCTACATTTCAATTGTGAAACTGGTCGTGTTCCTGGCTTGTTACTTCCCGTGGCTCCTGCTGGTCAGCTGGGCGTACAAAGACGCCAAGGCGGTGGAGACCAGCGTGCCGACGTGGATTGGAATCCTGCTGGGGGGCGGCGTCCTGGCCATTCTGGTCTGGTGGCTGATGCCGCTGTTCATCGTGGGGGTGCTGGCCTACGTCCTGCTCGTGGGCGGGACCGCGCTGGCCTATGTCAAGCACCGCAACACCCACGTGCTGGACTTCGACAAAATCCTGACGATCGACCACATCAAGAGCCTGTTCACCCACTCCGAGAAACTCCACGCGATGGAGAACTTCACCTTCATCACAACGAACAACAACGAAGTCCCGCCGCCGGAACCCCGGACGCCCACGTTTTTCGGGTACCGGACCGCGTATGACGTTTTGACCGATGCCATCTGGCGACGGACCAGCACGATCAGTTTCTCGCCCAAGGGCGATGTCTACGAAGTGGTCTACAACATCGATGGCGCCGCAACGCAGCAGCCTCCGTTGCCACGGGATCAGATGGAATACCTGATCCACTTCCTCAAAGAGGTCGCGGGCCTGGACACCAAGGAGAAACGCAAACCTCAGAAAGGCAAGTTCCGCACCCGACAGGTCAAGGTCATTACGGATTGGGAAGTACAAACGGCCGGCTCGACCGCCGGCGAGCAAGTCCGCCTCAAACGCATCACCAAAGAAAGCGCGATGCGCCTCGGCGATCTGGGCCTGACGCAGGACCAGTTCGAGCAATTGGATCAGCTCCGGCAGACCAAGCAGGGGCTCTTCCTGGTCACAGGTCCCAAGAAGAGCGGCATCACCACGACGATGTACGCCCTGATCCGCAATCACGACGCATTCTTGAACAACATCAACACGATTGAAAAACAGCCTACGGGCCAGTTACTCAATGTCACCCAGACGGTCTTTTCTCTCACAGACACCGGCACCTCCACCTACGCCCGGAAGCTCCAGTCGATCGTTCGAATGGGTGCCGACGTCGTCGGCGTCGGGGAGTGCGAGGACGCCGAGACCGCCAAAATCGCTAGCGCCGCCGCCAAGGACGGCAAAATCGTCTATGTCGTCATGGAGGCCGACAGCGTGCTCCAGGCAATGGCCCGCTGGCTCAAATTCGTCGAGGACCGCAAGCTCGTGGCCGAAACGCTCATCGGGATCAGCAACCAGCGGTTGCTTCGCAAGCTATGCGAAACGTGCAAACAGGGGTACGCCCCGAACAAGGAACTGCTCAAAAAATTCAACCTGCCGGCCGACAAGGCCAAGGTCCTGTACCGGCCGGGGAAAGAAATCTTCGACAAACGGGGCAAACCGTCGATGTGCGAGGAGTGTCAAGGCACCGGCTTCATCGGCCGCACAGGAGTCTTCGAGATGATCGTGCTGGACGACGAACTGAAGAAGGCCGTGCGAACCGTCAAACAGTTGCCCGAATTAGGTATGCAGTTCCGCAAGGCCAAGATGCTCTATATGCAGGAGCAGGCCCTTCGCAAGGTCATCGCCGGCACCACAGCGATCAATGAAATGCTTCGCGTGCTGGCCTCGCCCAAAAAGGAAGGCGCTCCGGCATCCCAGTGATCGGAAAACCAGGCTTCGGAAAAAGGCTATTTGTCAAAAGCCCCTGCAGTGTGCGGATCGCCGCGGGCGGCACAACAGGATCAATCGGAGAACATGTCATGGTCAGTATAGCAATGCTCGTCATCATGGCGGGATGTGCGGCATACCTGTTCCTCAAGGGCACTTTGGTCCAGGGGGTTACAATGATCTTCAACGCCTTGATCGCAGGATTCACGGCGTTTGGATTCTTTGAGATCCTCATAAACTACCTGATCAAGTACTCCCCCGGCATCGCGGCGTGGGCTCCCATGATCTGTTTCCTGCTTTTGTTCGTCCTGGTGTTTGCGATTCTCCAGGCCGTGAGCATGCAAATCAGCAAAGAGAAAATCGACTTTGGCAAACTCCCTGAGCAAATCGGCAGACCCGTCACAGGCGTCCTTCTGGGCTACATCGTCACCGGCCATGTGCTCGTCGCCGCGGCCATGGCTCCCCTTCCCAGTCGGTACCCATACGCACGATTCGAAGGCCGCAATCCGAATCCCGCCGCTCCGCGCAAAGCCTTGCTGAGTCCCGATGGCTTCGTGACTTCCCTGTTCGGATCGATCAGCGCCGGCAGCTTTGCTCCCATGGGTGAGCCCAAGAGTTTCGCGATGCTTCACGCGGGATTCATCGATCAGCTTTATCTGAACCGCCTGGGGGACAAAGATGCGCCCTTGATGACCGAGACCGAGGCGATCAAAGTACCCTCCCAAAACGGCGTCTGGGAAGCGCCTGAGAACCTGCGGGATACCGAGGGTAAGCCAGTACAATCGCAGACAGGGCGAAATCTCATGCTGGTCCGGGTGGAGATTCGCAAAGCCGCGTTGAAGGACGCCGGCAAATTCACCCTCTCCCAATTCCGGTTGGTCTGCGGCCCCAAGACCGCCGCAGGTGCGATGGCCGGCAAAGGCGAGGCGGTCTATCCTGCCGGATACATCGGACCGGCCAACCGACTGCAGGTCAAACCCCTGGGGGAGTTGATCTCCATCGACGCAAGCAAAGTCTCGAGCGACACTCTGACGATCGATCTGGCTTTCCAAGTCCCGACGGGTCTGACGCCGGTGTTGATCCAGTTCAAACGCAACAACATCGCGAAAGTCTCGGCCGTGGCTTCGCCCGAGAACGCGCCGCAGCCGGTTCCGTTTGGGTCCCCTGCGCCACAGCCCCAAGTCGCCCCGGAACCCGAGTCACAACCACAGACACTGCAAGAGAATCACTCGGAGCAATCCGATTCCGGGACTCGTCCGGATCGTCCCCGCCCGAGACGAGGCCTCAGCGACATCAGCCGAAGCGTCACAGGCGACGTAGGTGAAGAAAATTGACCCGGTCCAGACAAATGGTTTGGCAGGAATGGAACCTGGGAGAGACCTGGCAAGGTCTTTGAAAGCCCTTGCCAGGACAGTCTATGTTGTGCCACGCGCGCCGGTCCTTGAATTCCAGGCCAGCGAGACCACGAAGGATTTGTTACGAAGCAACGGCCAACTCTTGCGGACTCAACTCGGCCAAGTGCTCCAGGTATGCATGCAGCTCTTTCTCCGAGAATTTCGCCAAAAATTCGGGCTTGGCGGTCTTGTTGATCTCCCGGATCGATTCAATCAACTCGGTCTTGTCCATATGCAGGTATCCTCAAAGGCACGCCACGTTCGTTCGTAAACGACGTGGGGGTTATCGGCACCGAAGGGGGGGCATCTTTAACCCCCTCGTTCAGGACGATACAACGCCCCATAACCGAACCCACCATATACAATAATCAGTGCGCCGAAAGCCACTATTGATGGGGTCGCCTCTTGGGGAGCGTGCACATCCCTTCCGATCTGTCCCATAAAATCCTACACGTAAATTCCGCTGGCGCGTCCAGAAAAAATGTGAAAATCGCGACAAGATCCGGATCGGTCCTTTGCGAACGTCCAACGACTTGCGCCGAATTCACCCTCGAAATGATAGACCCTGGCCCAAAACCTCAACAAAAGCCCGAAGCGTCGAAAACCGTCCTCGTCCGGCCTGATCCTTCGTATTGTCCGGTAAATCGCGAAAAAAGCCCTTGAGATTCGCGCGTTAGCCGGTGTATGATGTTAGGTTTCAGATTCAGTAGAATGGCTTAAACGATGACAGCGTTGTTGGAGGTTCGACAGTGACGGCAACGGGCGACATTCGGAATGTGATTCTCTTAGGACACGGCGGCAGCGGAAAGACCTCGCTCACCGAGGCCATCCTGCACACCGCCGGCGCCATCAGTCGGTTGGGGAGCGTTGATGAGAAGACCACCGTCAGTGATTACTACGACGAGGAAAAGGAGCATCAGCACTCGATTCTGGCCTCCATCGTACATGCACAGTTCAACGGAAAGCTGATCAACCTCATCGATACCCCGGGATCCCCGGACTTCGTGGGACCGGCCATCGCCGCCATGCCGGCCGCCGAGACCGCGATCATCGTGATCAACGCCGCCTCCGGCATCGAAACGAACACGCGAAAGTTGTTTGCATTGGCCGCCGAGCTGGGCAAACCCCGGATGATCGTGATCAATAAGATCGCGGCCGAAAACGTGGACATGCCCGAGTTGATCAAAAACATCCAGGAAACTTTCGGTTCCCAGTGCCGCTGCGCCAACCTGCCGGCCGCGGACAGAAAATCCGTCATCGACTGTATCGAGAATACCGCCGGAGACTCCCCTGTCATGAGCGTGGCCGAGGCCCACACCCAGCTCATCGAGAGCGTGGTCGAGGCCGACGACGCCATGATGGAGCGGTACCTCGGCGGGGAAGAGATCCCCGCCGCCGAGATCGCCGGCGTGTTTGTCAAGGCCCTGCGGATCGGTAAGCTGATCCCGATCGTATTCACCGAGGCCCGCCAGGAAATCGGCATCAAGGAATTGCTGGGGTTGATCACCCAATACACGCCCTCCCCCGCCGACGTCGAGCCCGTCAAGCTCGTCGACGGCGACAAGGTAACTGAACTGAAGGCCGACCCCGCTGGCCCCCTGATGGGCGTGGTCGTCCGCGTGGCCTTTGACCCGCGGTCGAACATGAAATACTCGACGTTGCGTATCTTCAGTGGAACGCTCAAGTCCGACACCAACATGATGCACAACGACGACAAAAAACCCTTGCGGCCGGGCCACATCCTCAAGCCCCAGGGCGGCGAAACGAAAGAAATCGACGCCGGCATCGCGGGCGACATCGTCACCCTGGCCAAACTCGAGGAACTCAAGATCGGCGATCTCATCCACGACGGCCGGGTCACCGGCAAGTACAAAATGCCACCCTTCCCGGAGCCGATGTTCGCACTGGCGATGGAACCGGCCTCCCGCGGGGACGAGCAGAAGATCGGCGGCGCCCTCGACCGGCTCCGCGAAGAGGACCCTTGCTTCAAAACCACCCGCGACGTGCAGACCAAGGAACTCGTCGCCCAAGGCCTGGGCGATTTGCACCTGCGGATCATGATCGAAAAGATGGCCAACCGCTTCAAGCTCGCGGTCAATACGAAAGAACCCAAGATTCCGTACAAAGAAACGATCACCGCAAAGGCCGAAGGCCACTACCGCCACAAGAAACAGACTGGCGGCGCCGGCCAGTTCGGCGAGGTGTATCTCAAGGTTGAGCCGGCCGAACGCAACAGCGATCCACCGCTGCAGTTCAGTTGGGATATCTTCGGCGGCGCAATTCCCGGCCAGTTCGAACCCGCGATCCTCAAGGGCATCAACGACGTCATGATCAACGGCCCGGTGGCTGGTTTCCCGATGCAGGATGTCAAGGTCTCGATCACTGACGGCAAATACCATCCGGTGGACTCGAAAGAAGTCGCCTTCCGCACCGCCGGTAAGGGAGCGTTCATCGACGCGGTCAAGAAGGCCAAACCCACCCTGCTGGAACCGATCGTGAACATGGAAGTGACGATCCCCGCCGAGAACGTCGGCGACATCGCAGGCGATCTGTCCTCCAAGCGAGGCCGCGTCGTCGGTCAGGACATGTTGCCGGGCAACTTTATCGTCATCAAGGCCCAAGTCCCCCTGGCGGAAGTGTCACAGTATAGCAGTCAGCTCAAGAGCGTCACCGGCGGCCGGGGCAGCTTCTCCATGACCCTGAGCCACTACGAGCCGGTCCCGCCGAACGTGCAGCAGCAGATCGTCGCCGTCTACGGCAAGAAGAAGGACGACATGGAAGAGTAAGCTTTTCACCCTACCCCGGTTACAGCGGGCTCGGTATCCCCAGGATTCCGAGCCCGTTTCTGTTGGTGGGGGTACTCTCTGGCGGAGGACTTGGCGTCAGTGGCACCGACCAACCGGATTCAGGCCAACCGGTCTGATACCCTGCCAAGAGAAATGGAGATGCCGACCCCATTATGAAAGGACCCACTGCGGGATTGTCCCAAAAACCGGTGGCGAGCCCTCGTGAGACGGGGTATACTCATACAGAGCCGGCCGAGGGGGGCCGGAGGTGGGTATGGGGCGAGGTCGCTCCGTAGCGACGGGAGCCCCAGACGGAGCCGCCGTTTCGCGTGGCGTTCGGAGAACGCCGGCGGTTCCGGCAACCGTCTATGGAAAGGAGAAAACATGAGAAAGGGAGTTCACACCACATCCACGCGAACACACGTTGGTTTCATTCCTGTGGTTCGCCTCTTGCTGCTCGTTGGCCTTGCGTCCTTGGCGATCTTGGCTTGCACCGCCTTGGCCCAGCCGCAGGGGCCTGAGCAGCCGACGCCCGAGGCCCAGCCGCAGGTCGAGCCGCAACTGATGCGACAATGGCAGATCGAGGGCAGCCGAGACGTGCTGAGCCGTCTCCTTGATCAGCTGCGTCAAGAGGCCGCACAAACTGAACAGAACCTCCAGGAACAAACAAACGAGCCGCACCGCACCGCACAGATCCGCCGGGGCCAGTTGCTGGCTTTGCGCCAGCAGATCCGCAGTCTGGAACGCACCCTCCGCCAGTTCGATGAGAACCAGCCGAATGTCGAGCCTGCTGCAGAGTCCGCGCCGCCCGACGCGGAGCGTCAGCGTCTGCTCGGCAACATCCGCCGGATGCAGGCCCAACTGGACGATCTGAACAGGCAACTGACGCAATTGCGTCAGCAAAGTGATAGGCAACCAGATCGACCTCCGCAGGAGCCGCAAGGCGAGGAGCCTCCCCAGCAGATCGCCCAGGCGGGCGAACGAGCCCGCGACCTGGCGGAGCGGCTCAGACAATTCCAGCATCAAGCCGAGCAGACTCAGGACGCCCTCAATCGCATGGAAGACCGCGAAAGCCAAGAGGCCGGGCAACTGCGAGAAAAGCTGGACAACACCCGTCGGCAGATTGAGCAGACCCAGCAAGAATTGAAAGGGCTCGAACGCGAAGTGGCGGCTTATGAACAGCAGAAGCGAGAAGAAGCCCGCCGCAGGCGGGAGGTCGTGGAGGCGCACGTCCGCGAGCTGGAAGACCGTCGCCAGGAATTGCAGAGGAGCCTCGACGCGGCTGAGGAGGCGCTGCGTCGGATAATGGAACAGAGTTCAGGGCCGGCACGCGAGGAAGAAATCCGAGAGCGTCTGAGAATGCGAGAGATGGAAGCCTACGAACGAGAAATGAGGAACCGGGAAAGAGAGCGCGACGAGCGTTGGGGTCAGATGCAGCAGAGCCTCATGGCGATGCAGGGCCGAATCGCGGAATCACAGCACCAGATTCACAGCCTTCGCGAGGAACTCGACAGGCGGGCTGCGGAACAACGGGAACTGGTTCAACAGCGCAATGAACTTCTGCGTCAGCAGGAAGAGCTTCGCAATCACGCCCGACGAATGGAGGAACAATTGAACGCGTTCCGCGAGCGGGTCGGCAACCAAACAGCGGAGCACAGTCGAGCCGTCGACGAGTTACGGAACGACTTGCACCGAATGGGCCAGGTGCTCGGACGTATCGAACGAGAGCGTGCGGAGGCCCAAACCGATCTTAAAAATGAAGTCCAGAAGCTGCGACAACAGGTCTCCGAGCTGCGTACCGAGTTGACCAGGACGCAGGGGATTGTGAACATGATGTTCAGCGAATGCGATCGAAGCACCGTCGGCAGTGCCGGGCGCATCTGGGGCTGGTGACAGTCGAGCCCCTCAGCACGGACTTACCAGTTACGGTGCCCTACCGGGCGAGGGAGAGGCGACAGTCCAGTTGGCTGGGTCGTTGCCGCTGTAAGTGGCGTCGGTGCGGATTCGCTGGAGGACTTTGCCTGTGCCGTCGGAACCTGCCGGCCAAGGCGGGGCGTCGCTGTAGATCACCTCGTCCACGAGGAGCCAGGCCTCCCCATCGGCCGGGTTGGGGCCTGATTGCGTTCTCTCCAGGCCCAATCGCTCGCCGCGATTGGACAGGTTGCCCTGCCAGGGGCCGAGGATCTGCATGCCGGGCGTGAGGCTCGTGGCGCCGTACGCCTTGATGAAACCCGCGAGGCGCGAGGTTTCTACCGCAGGGTCAAAACCGACGATTACGAGCCGTCCCCCAGCGGGGATCGAGATCCCGATCGGGAAATTGTAGTCCACCGCGCCGTTCAGGCGCCATGCGACGTCGCCCGACAAAGCCACCGCCTGCGCGGTCGGATTGAACAATTCGACGTATTCTTCGTTCGGATCAACCGGGTGGTACATGATCTCGGAAATCATTACATCGGAGATTGGGCCGGCGTTCGCGGCGTCCCGTGACGGGGTCATCCGAAGCCAGTACGGTCCGCCGTCGGGGTAGCGACCGAGCGTAACGCCGGGTTCCTGGGCTTTGAACGAGATCGCGTCCACAATCCGATCATCCGCAGTACCAGGCAGGTAGGACAAGACGACTTCATCGCCGCCCCAGCCCAGACCGAATCCCTGTAGGTTGCCGAAGCTCTTGAAACCCTTGGCCGGGATCGCCCCGGCGGGAATCGCGAACTTCTTCGGCTGAGCCACGTCGTCGCTGAGATACCAGTTCGCCAGACTCACTGTGGAAGAAGTCGGATTGTAAAGCTCGATCCAGTCGCCGTCCCCCGCGCCGTACGCGAGGAATTCGTTGACGACAAGCGTCTGCGGCGGGATAGGATCGTCCCGGCCTGGAGAACCCTGGGGATAAGTGCTCGCACGCCAATTGCCGGGGTAGTTCAGCGTGCCCTGGGACGCGCCCAGTAATGCGGAATCCAGAGGCACCAGTGAATAGCCCGCGCCGTCGGCGACAACCGGCCAGCCGCGACCGTCACCATACTCGAATTCCACGATCGGGCCGTTCCAATAGTCCACGAGGGCGACGGTCTCGCCACTATTGGAGAGCCGGCCTTCGTACTGGCCTGCAATCAGGTGTGAGAGACTCGTGCCATAACGGGATTCGAAGGCCGATTTGTTCCTGACCACCAAGGCAAAGCCGCCGGGTCCGAGTGAGGCGACCTCACTGTCGGCGAAACTGAACGAGATACCGTTGGTGAAAGAAACACCGCGAAGATCGAGAGTCTCGTCCCCCGTGTTCTTGAGCTCGATGAACTCGAATTCGTCGCCGTCAAATGTGTCGCTGGGCAAGGGGTTGTACATCAACTCAGTGATCCGCAGATCCGACACGACACCTAGGGCAATCGGTTGGCCTGTGGCGAACTGAACCGGGGCCGACCAATGACTCCAGCGGCCGCTTGTGTCCTTCATCCGGCAACGAACGCGATAGGTCCGGCCCGGGCGTACGACGGAGGCCGGAATTCTCACGTCCCGCTGGAAAACAGTCAGATCTTCGCTCTCCCAAACAGCCTGGATCTCGTACTTGCCTGGGGTTCTCCGATACGGCGTAAGATTCATGACCGGTGTGCCGGTCCCCCCCCCCTGTGAGACCTCTGCGGTCAATCGAACGTCGATAAAAAGGTCCGAACTGTTGCTGATGTTGGAATTGAGAACTTGGACCGCGACCACATTCCTGCCCTGGGCCAGCCAGGCCTTGGGGTCGCCAAGATCGTAAGTGCGGAAGGTCGAATCCTCGATGGAGTTCATCGCAGTTGCGTTGTACGGCAGTTCCGCACCGACCACATTGTCCTGGTAGGCGAGCTTGCCGTTGATCCAGACATTGATACCGTCGTCGTATTTGGTTTCGAGGGTCAGCTTCGTGAGAGCAGCCAAACCGGTCACCTCGAATGGGTAACGTAGATACACCGTGCTGTACGAACCTCGCATGTCGGCCAAATTGGTCACGATGAAGTCTTCGCCATAACCGATGGGCGTGCGTCCCGTGAGCCATTTGGAGTCGTCGAAGTCGAGCAACCGCCAGGCACCGACAGTCGTCGAAGGCTCCGCGAGACCCTTGAAGTACTTCCAGGAAGCGCCGTCGGGCACCAGGACCCCAGCGGTACTCGTCCCCGTGCTCCCGCCGGAGGTCGGCGCCGCCACCGAACCGGCCGCGACCTCCGCGATCCGCCACTTCATCGCCGCAAAAGTGCCTGCGCCCTGCGGGTCGCTGAAATTGCTCGTGCGGAAGGTCAGCGAGTTGGTGGGAAAACCATCGGGACCGGTCGCGACGACGATGGGCGTCGCCGGCACCTGCGGATCTTCAAAATACGTATTGAACGCGCGATTGTTCGAGACCATATAGTCCTTCATGATCTTGACCATACCGCGAAAGTCCTTCGTCGCCGCCCGCTGGTAGAAGCGGCCCTGTCCGGCCTTGCTGGGGTTCACGTTACCCGAGGCCATAATCGGGTTGTAGTCCCACATGGCGCGGTCGGCGCCGACGAAAGTCGGGCCGCCGGTCGGCGGATCGATAATGTTCGCCAGGTCGTCGAGCATTTGGTAGCCTTGGTCGCTGTTGTACAACAAATCGAAGAACTCCCGCTGGCGGTTGTTGTACTCGATCAGAAGGTTGGCATTGACGCTGGAGAAGATGCCGTTTCGGGTGAATTCATCCGCGCCGCTGCCGTACATGTTGTTGGCCCAGGTCAGATCCAAATCCCACGGCAAAATCCACCATTTGCTGGTCGTCGGATCGTGGTAAAAGAACCAGTTCTTGTTGCCTTCCATGTCGCCGTGATGGACGCCCTCCACGACGCAGCGGAACCCGTAGTATGAGGGCAAATTGACGTTCTGTCGCCACCATGGCTCCTGCGGGCGGGCACGGTAGGCGTTGACGAAGGCCACGAGGTCGGAGTTGTTGCTGGGCTGCGTCGGTCCCTGGTTGTTCAGCGCTCCGCCGCCGGGTCCGGCGTCTCCGGAACCCGCGTCCATCTTATAAAGGTTGCCGTCAGGCAAACCGTGCTCATCCAGGAACCGCCCATCCATCTGCTCGATGCACAGATATAGGCCCCAGAAGTCACCGTCGTACTGAGTCGGGCCGACCTCGGCGACCTCGTCGATTACACGAAAATGGACCCAATGAGTCTTGGATGCGGGGCACCCCATCAAGTTGAACAACTTGAAACCCGCGGCTTCGAACATACCCTGTTCGCCGCGATGCTGGTAATCGCCCTGCTGAATACAGGCGGAGAAGTTGATCTTGGCCCACTTGGTGCTGTATTCCTGGCCGTAGTCGTCGCGAGCCTGGAAGAAATGTCCTCTGTTCAGGTCGAATTTCGGCATATTCTTGCCCATCGCGTACCGCCAGACACCGCCACGGGCGCGGAAGCCAATGTGGTCGTAGACCTCGCCGTCGTAGACCAACGTGCCCCGCCAAGGAAAGTCGCTGCCTTGGTATTGCCCTTTCTGCGCGCCGGGCATGTAGAAAGCATCGAGTACATCCTGCTTCTTGGCAATCAAATGGTAGACCGGCAGGCTCCTCATCGTTTCGGCGCTGTATTCCACAATCGGCTGGCCCGACCGTACCGCCCCCTGCCAGGCAGGCACGCCATCGTAGACGAAATATGCGAAATTGGGCTGCAGATCGTCGTCGTAGGGGACGGTTACCGCCATGCCGCCATTGTCCAATGCGATCAGCTTGTATCGGACCAGGTGGCGATGCACCTGCACCGAGGCCGGGATCCGAACCGTGAAAATGCCGTCGTCGGCCGCTGCGTCGCCGTTCAGACCGTCATCATACATCTGGAGCGAAACCCAGTTGGAACCATATCTCGCATCCTGGAGAGTGATGTACGCACCCGGCGCAACCACCTGATACAACAGCGTGACACGGAGAACACCGTCCGGGTCGGTGACTTTGGCCGTGAGGGTGACGACCTCGCCCGAGACCGGTTGCTTGGGCGAATGTCTCACTTGGCGAATCTGGGGAGGCAAACTGGAAGACAAGATCCCGCTGTTGGCCGCGGCGGGCGTGGGCAATGCGGATCGCCAACTGCCGCCCAGATCGTTATCGAAGGCGGGATTGACCAATTGCAGGGAGGCCCCGGTGCCAGCAGTCGTCAGCGGATACCCCACCGTCGGCCAAGGGAATCCGAGCTGGTAGGTCACCTCATCGACGATCTCGCCGTCCGCGTTGCGCAGGACGACGGTTTCGCCTTCGTTGTCCAACTTGCCGCCGAACGGTCCCAGAACCCGCGGCGCGTACGCCGGCAGTCGCAGCGTGCTCCACTTGGCCTTCGCCTGCTCTGGACTTTGTGTCACGATCAGAAAATCCCCCGGGGAAAGCCTCGTTCCCTCCGGGAAGGTATAGAACACGCCGGTATCTAGTCGCCAACCGCTCAGATCCACCGCGACCGTCCCGGGGTTGTGCAGTTCGACGAACTCGACCAGTTCGGTCTTGACGTCAGGATCGACATGTAGTTCGTTGATGACAATCGCCGGGAGCTTCTGACTTTGGGCATCGTCGAAACCGAGAAAGTCGGCCGCTTGGACGGCGACGCCACCACCGTCGCCGCAACCTCCCCAGGAGCCTCCCGGAAGAACGATGAGGAACCAAAACACCATTTCCGCGACGACAGTCGACATGGGTCTTTTCGATGTGGACACGTTTCGGCCTCTTCCAATTCGACTCTTTGCGGTCACTGAAAGGCTTCACGACCCAGGGAGTTGAGAGCCCTTCCGCACATGCCTTTCTCTATTTTACCCACTTTCCCCCATCAGGGTCAAGATCGAACGCCCCCAACACATTCTCGGACGTTACCGAACCGTACCCGAAGTCCCAGGGTCGAAACCCATTGGATTCATTTCGGATTGTAGACTTCTCCCAGTACAACCTTACGACATCATCACCTCGCGAAGCGCCCGACGATTCCGGCGGAGCCACTTGGTCTTGCGAAGGATCATCTCTAGGAAAGCCTGTCCGCTGTGATGACCGAAGAACCCTGTCGCCGCGACCGGCAACACCGCCTCGGCGATCATGGTCTCGATCATCATGTCGATCAAGCCGTAACGTTTCCGCTCGCTCAGTCGAGTAACTTCGTGATAACCGTTGAAGAATTCGAACAATCGGTTGCGGTCGAAGTGCGCGGACCACTGAGTCGGGTCCGGCCGGTCCCCCACGATCGAGAATTGGAGCATGCCATTGGCGAGGTCCGTCACCGCAGGCGAGTAACGGATTGAGTCGAAATCGACCACCGCAGACACCTTGTTGCCTTCGAACAGCAAGTTACCGGGATGCCAGTCGCCATGCACGACCTGCCGTTTCCAGGACCGAAAACCGAGCTGGTTGACGCGGACGCTGGATTTATCGTACCGCAGCAGTAATTCTGTAGCCACGATCTGCATCCTGCGCGCGGCCTCGGTGCGTCGGTCGGAGCTGAGCAATTTCAAGTGACGCCGGACCAAATCCGCGTCGTGAAAACACAAGGGCGAAGGCTCGTCCCGTCCCGGGAAGTCGGCCAGATCCTTATGAAACACCGCCAATTGTCGCCCGGCCTCGCGGGTCGCTGCGAGCGAACCGTCGTAGCGAGTCCCCTTGACGAACCGGAAGAGCTCATACACGTGATTGTCCATGTTAAAGGCGGTGACCTGTTCGTCCGTCGTGGCCAGCAGACTGGTGACGGGAAACGCCTTGGCCGCCAGGTGCTTCTGCACCGCGTGGGCAAAGCCGACCCTCTCCAAATCGTCGCGGCCCTTAGGGCGACGTTTGAGCAAAAACGTCCCCTTGTCGGCGGTAACAATCACCTTGGGAGCCCGACGGTTGCCGACAGGCAAAGCCTGGACCTTGTGCACGATCCCGATGTCGTAATGACTTAGGACCCGCACCAACTCTTCGGACGAGAAATGCGCGCCGCCCTTGACCATACCCCCATTATATCGGCTCTCCCACCCCCCGGCTTGCCCACATCCGCTTCATTTCCCGTGACTCATAAGAGACCGGCAAAGAAGAATAGAGACAACCGGGAAGCTATGCCTTCGTCGAGGCAAAGCCCTCGACGAATTTCACGCACAGGGCAACATCTTCGACCAGTTGCGGCGACAGATGTTCGTACTCGATGGTCGCCAGGCCGTTGAATCCCAGATCATACAATGTCTGGAGGACCTGGGTGTAGTTGGCCTTGCCCCGGCCCAACGGCACGTCGCGAGCATCCACTTTGCCCATCTCGGCGACGTCCTTGAGGTGCACGCTGATAATCCGCCCCTGGAGCTTCCGGAGGCACTCCGAAGGATCCAGACCCGTACGGACGTAGTGACCCGTGTCGGGGCAACCGCCGATCGCTTTGCTGCGCCCCTCGCTGACCTTCAACACGTTCTCCGGCTTCCAGTATTTCGAACCTGCAGCTTCGGCGTGATTGTGGATCGCCAGATTGATCTTGTACTCCTGGCACAAACCGTCCAGTTTCTCGATCACCTCGGCAGGCGGTTCGGCCACCAGCGTCTCGACGCCCATCTCCTTGGCGAAATCAAACACCTTACGAAAGACATTCGTATCGCCTTCGAGCGGCGCGTAGTAACTGGCCATCTTCAGGCCGAGGTCGTCCAATCGCTTTTTCATCTCCCGACGCTGGTCGGCGGAGAGCGACTCGCTCGTCTTGAGGTTGGGGTGGTCCTTGCTCAAAGGCAGGAAGAACGCCGGTTCGACGTTGACGATGCCCAGACCCGCAATGACGTCGATCGCCTCGTAGAAGCTCCGGTCACGAAACGTATAGAGCCCGCACGACAGCCGCCAACCCAACTTCTGGGCGTTGGGTGTACCGAGCATAACTTTTTGGGGTTCCACCGCCTCGGCTCTCGCCGTCATCGCAAAAGCAGCTCCCGCAGCCATAAGAAACCCCCGACGACTCAGTTGATTCGCTCCCATGACTGACCTCCATTACAACCTGTTTGTGTAACCGCGAGATCCCGCCGCCCCTCCCAGGATTCCAGGACGAAACCTTGCCAATTCTGGCTCGTCGACCTCCGCAAGCATCAGCCGGCCGTGATATCGCAGCACATTAAAACTCCGCCGCAGCGGAGGTGGAACCGGCCCTCGTTGAGGACCGGAGGGACCTACGAAATCAAGACCACGGTTCGGGGTATGCCTTCGAAACCAAACCCAGAGCCGTCAGAAAAACACCCAGACACACCTAAGGCCCTCCTCAACCACCGCCCTTGCGTTGCCACGACCGCCAGCCGATGTCTTAAAACAATCCAAGAACCGGCGTCGTTCGGCTCATCAATGCTTGGTGATCGCCTTGTGACCGCGCCCCGGCTTGATCTTCTTGCGACCGGCTGCGCGAGTCCGCTGGCGGTTGAGCACCTTTCGCCCGCCAGCGGTCTGCCGGCGGGAACGGAATCCCTGGCTCCTCTTCTTCTTGCGATTGCTGCGACGCCCGTTTTCCATAGTATTTTTCCGTCTTCAAACCTTCTGATCAAGGGATCGTAAGTACAGATCCGGTAAGCACTAACCCCTGCCCGGTACAGCATTGCCCGACGGGCAGACACTGCAGGTTACCAGATCGATGAACCCATTTCAACGATTTTTCATCCCGGACCAAATCGGAATTCGGGGTCGCTCTTTACAAAACCCAAGAATCACTGTACCCTTCCGAACATGAAAGGGTTCTTGACCATGTCGATCCTGTTGCCTCTGCTGGTGGGCGGCAACGACCTGACGCCGCAACGGCACCATCCGCGGATCGAGGATTGCCCCTTCCCGGTGGATCCGAATCTCGTCGAAGGCAGACTCCTGGGCTGGGTACGGGTCGAACTGGGCAAGGAGCTCATCCATACACGGACTTGGTATGACCCCAACGGGGACCTCGCCAAGGTCGAAATCGTCCGCGGCCCGGACGGCGTGAAACTCGTCAACAAACCCAAAACGGCCTCTTACACGATCTTCTGGACGCCCAGACAGGTCATGACCACCGCGATCGTCGTACGAGTCACCGACGATCCCCGTTCGGGTAAACCCATGAGCGACACCGGAACCATCCTCGTCCAAGTCGTACCGCGAGGACAGCGCGTGGCCCCCAAAGCCAAGGGTTGCGGCGGCCCGCCCTGAGAATGGACCAATACCCATGGACTGCAAGATGTGCGGCGATTCTCTGGACCAGGCTCTTCGAAACATCGCGGCTCTCGAAGACCAGACCCGCTAGCGTATCCCCCAATCTCGTCGCTCGACAACGCCACTATTTCCTGGACACAAACGCATTGCCGCGGATGTAGAAACGCAGAAGCCGCTTGGCCCATCGACCCGCGTAATCGACCCCGATGCGAGGGCGTTTCACAATGACAAACCGCTCGGATCGGCCCGAATCTGCGATGTAAAAATCGTCGCTGAGCAAGTCGTGGCCGTTGAGGCGCCGGTTGATGTGCATTGCCTTGCACAACAAACCGGGGCCCTGCGTCCGCCCTTCTACGTTTCGCACGGGCTCGATCGCGCGCAGCAACACAGCCGACGCCATTCCTTCCGCCTGCGTCACCACATTCATGCAGCAGTACATCCCATAAATGAGGTACACGTAGGCATGGCCCGGTGGACCGAACATGACCTCCGTCCGCTTCGTCCGCCCGCGGGCACAGTGCGCCGCCAGATCATGCGGGCCGAGGTACGCCTCGACCTCCACGATCCTGGCGACTTGCTCCACCCCTTCGAACATGTGTACGAGGTATTTGCCCAGGAGTTCTTGGGCGACAACAATCGTGTCACGGTCATAGAACTCACGAGGCAATTTTCGTTCGGCCGGATTCATCGAGGTCCCGCCTCGCGTCCCGGCATCGCCGGCCCGCCCGGACCCAGTTCCGGCGGGATTGATTGCAAATCGTCGGACTCGCCTTCGGGGGCATCGTACTGGGAACCGGGAAAAAACCGGCCCTGGACCACGTTCCCGGGCCGGCCGGCCCCGCCGGACATCAGTTGCCTGAATCCGGCCGCGACGGCGCCCGAGGTTGTGGTGATCGTATCGACGCAGACGAGCAGAACGAACACGTGGGCCAACAGAAGCGTCAGCCGCACCAGGGAATGCGAGAACGAACGAGGCCGCATGAATAACCGAACGCCTGCATAGATCGCCAGGCCCAGCGCCACCATGGCCAGCACAGGCACCAGCACCATGCAGAGGAGAAACCCCGCGTCGGGTTCCCTGCTCCAGTCGCGGAAGTAATCCCCGGCGTCCAAATACATCGACACCCCGATGGCCGTCAGGACCAGAACCAAAAGAAACCCCGCATCCAGAAGATATCGTACAAACCATTCCTCGGAGGATACGAGACTCTCCGATGCGATGTCCTGTTCCGACGCCGACATCGACCGACTCCTCAGTAATCCAGGAATACGATATCCTCAGGGGTCGCCACCACGTCACGGTGGTCGGGACCCAGGAGCTTTTTGATCTCCCGACTGTGCTTGCCCGCGAGAGTTTTGACCTGAAGGCTGTCGAGGCTGGTGACCGCTTTGGCCGACTCGTTGAGCATCACGACCTCGCCCTGCTTAAATGTGCCCTCGACGCCGGTGACGCCGCTGGGCAACAGGCTTTTGTGGTTTCGCAGGGCCTTTATCGCGCCGTCGTCGATGCGGATCGTTCCGGCCGGTCGGCTGTTCAAGATCCACCGGGCACGGTTGCTGAGCTTACGCTTGGGCATGAAAATCGTCCCGAGCGGCTCACCCGCCATGATCCGGCTGATCACCCGGTCCTCGCGTCCGTTGGCCAGTACGATCCGACAACCCGCGTTGGCTGCGATCTTGGCGGCCTCGATTTTGGTCCTCATCCCGCCGGTGGAGTGAACGCTGCCCGAGCCACCGGCGTTTCGAAGAATCTCCTCGGTAATCTCGAACACGACCGGGATCGGCTTGGCATCCGCGTGCTTCTGCGGGTTCTTGTCGTACAACGCGTCGATGTCCGTCAACATGATCAGAAGGTCCGCGTCGATCTTGCTGGCGACCAACGCGCTGAGCTTGTCGTTGTCGCCGAAGGCGGTGCCGATCTCCGCGGTGCTGACGCTGTCGTTCTCGTTGAGCACCGGGATCACACCCAGGTCCAGCAGCGTCTCAATCGCGTTGCGGAGGTTCAGATAGGTCTTGCGATTGGTCAACACCTCCGCGGTCAGCAACACTTGGGCGACCTCTACCCCCTGCTGCTCAAACGCCTTGCGGTATTCCCGCATCAACAACGGCTGGCCGATGGCGGCGCAGGCCTGGCGCATCTTCATTTCCCGGGGCTTTTCGGTCAGGCCCAATTGTCCGGCCCCCATGCCGATTGCGCCGCTGGTGACGATGACCACCTGCCGGCCGGATGCCGTCAAGGCTTTGACCTGATCGGCCACGCCGGCAAAATACGCCGTGTCGATCCCGCCGTCTTTGGCGAGAGTGTTCGTGCCGATCTTGATCACCACGCGTTTTGTCTTCTCGAAGTTTCTCATATGCATTCTCAACCGCCATTATAAGGGTGAGGTTGGAAGTTGGAAGGGGAGGAAATCACAAGTGGGAAGAAGCGACCGGCAGGCAACGGGAAAACGTCTCTTTTTATTCCTCTGCAACCCGAGGTTTCGCACGATTTCAGTCCCCGCCGACCCCAGGTGGATTCGCCCCGTCATGAGCGAAGCTCTCCAGCCTCGCGTCCGCTTCCTCTGCCACACGGTCCCAGACGCGTAGAAAGTTCTCCCCGCAGATCTTTCGAAGATCCTGGCGACTATAACCCCTCTTGAGCAATTCACAAATGAGATTGGGATAACATGACACATCTTCCAAGCCCACTGGGACTTCCGTGACGCCGTCGAAATCCGAGCCCAGTCCCACGAAATCGACGCCCACCAGTTGGACAACGTGGTCGATATGGTCGGCCACATCGCAGACGTGAGCCTTGCTGAACGAAGCCTGCTCCCACAACTGCCGATGGTATCGCTTTCGCTCATCCCCCTCCAGGCGGCTCTCCTGGACCTTCCGTCGAATATCGTTCTGAATCCGTACAAATTCCGCATTGACCGTCTTGTTGACGAAGATTGAACCGAAATTGACGTGAATGAGCCCGCCTTTTTTCGCGAGCAGACGGATCATGTCGTCGCTCATGTTCCGGTGCCATCCCGGCGTGAAATGCCGACAGGCCGAATGCGTCGCAACGACCGGAGCCTTCGAAAGCTCCAGGATCTGATAGAAGGCGTCGTCGGAGGCATGGGAGACGTCCACGATCATCCCGAGGCGGTTCATTCGAGCCACCACCTCCCTGCCAAAGGGGCTCAGCCCATGCCACTTCGGACCGTCATCGAACGATGAATCGCAGATCTGGTTGTTCTTCGAGTGCGTCAGCGTCATGTACCGAACGCCACGCGAATAGAAATGGTCGAGGTTCTTCACGTCGCCTTCGAGGGCCGAGCCGTTCTCGATCGCCAGGCACAGGGACACTCGACCGGCGCCGAACTGAGACCGGACATCGGTCGCAGAACGCGCCAGGGTGAACTTCTCCGGCCACTGCCGCCCGAATCCCTCGATCATGTCGAGGGTCTGGTCGGCATAGGCCTTGGCGCCGCCCTGAGTCTCGTATTCCGGAGCCACATAGACCACCATGAACATCGCATCGAGACCGCCCTGGCGAGCGCGGACGTAATCGAAGTGCCCGCCTTCGATCCGTCCGGAGATGTCCTGCATCCGCTTCTGAAGCTCAAACGGCGTGTCCAGATGCGTGTCGATCAACAGGATCTCCTGAGCCAGTTCGTTCGCGCGTTTATCGAGATCCGCAGCGGCGTTCGCCTGCGATACGCAAAGGCCGGCAATCACAGGCAGCGCAAATGCGATTCCCACAACAATTCCCTTTCCGAAGCTCATAGTTCCTCCTCGCCCATCGCAAAGCCTCTTACTCCTCGGAGAGTGTCGCGGCCATCGCCTCCATGGCGGACAGGTACACGCCTTTGGAGTAGTTCTCCAGGAGCCGCCCCACGGCAGCCTTGTCGGTTTCGTACACCCGGCCGGCCGCGTCTTCGACAGGTCTCTGCACCTCGATTGCGTTCTGCTCGACGCGCCGTTGCTCGACCCGAAGCCGTTCCATTGCCGAGAGGTCCTTGCGGTCCATCTTGTCGCGGAAATTCGAAAACACCCAGAACGCCTCCCGATGATCGGGCACGAACTTCGCCTGAACCTTGCGATCGTAGTACTCCGACGTGGGCCGATCCGAGATCCCTTTGTATCCGGCGGGGAAACCGTCCACGCCAAAGTGGAACGGGACATAGAACGACGTGCGAGGCGAAGCCAGGCTGACCCAGTACACCAGGCCGAGGTCCCGCGGCAGGCCCGTCCGCAACTGGGCGACGAAACTCGTCTGCGTCGCGCCGCTGCATAAAGCACAGAGGAAGGGCACATCCGCAGGCATCGTCCCGGACTCGCCCTCTTTGTCGTGGCGGAGAATCTGCATTACATCGGCCACGCCGAGCTTCTGCCTGGGTTTGACCGAGAAAGGCAGGTCGGGTCCCGCCTTCAGCGGCCGCGAAGTCACGTACTGCAATCCACTCCACTGGCGGCCGATGTTGTTGGGATGGGAGGCGGCCTTGGGGTTCGCGTAGCTCCTGGCGAAATCGAATGTCCCCGAAGCCGGATTGTACCAGCCCCGCGATGTGGCGTACTGCACGATGTCCTTCGAAGCCAGTGTGTTGTTCTCGTCTCTCAAGTCGACCTCACGAACCGTGTACGTGTTGGCGACCATCGCCACTTCATCGTCGGGCACGCGATGAGCCAGCCACCGCTTGCCGTTGATGGCGCAGAAAAACCAGCCTTCGTTCGGGTCCGCGATGATGTAGGTCCGTCCGGAGTCCGCGTATCCGAATCGCTCCACGAGCCGTCCGGCCAGGAGGACGCCTTCCCGCGCCGTCCTGGCCCGCAGGGCGACGACCCGTCGCAGGTCCCAGCCGATGCCGCCATCGATCAGTTCGGGCCGATCCTCCCGCGAGGGACAATTGTCCGAGCAGACGGTCACGCCCCACTCGTTGAGGTAGCTGTCCGAGAAGGCCATGCCCGGCATTTCCGACCACATGCAGGCCCACGTCTGCGGGGCTTGCTCCAGCGAACCGCCTGTCTGGAGCGACAGTCGGGCCCCCGCGGGATACGTCTGCCGAGGCAATTTGTGATGATTGACAATCTGGGGGGCCCCGTCGTCCTCGTTGTGGCCCACGAGGACGCTGCCATCGGCGGAGGCGTTCTTGCCCACCACGATGGAGAAACAGGCCCGAGTCGGGACGCCTTGCATCGCAGTCGCAACCGCGACGCAAGTGGCAAGAACAATCCGCCTTTTTCGAACCGAACCAACAGTCGCAACGAACGTATTCATAGCATGCACATCCTTAAGACGGCTTCGAAGACCTCGCGTGAAGGTCGTTCGGAGCCGTTTTTTGCGTGGGCTCGCCTTGCGAACCTCGCAGGGTTTCCACCAGAAACCGCCCTTCCGTTGAGGCCACCACCACGGCGCAGACAGCGTCACCGGTGATGTTGACCACCGTCCGGCACATGTCCAAGAAACGATCGACCCCCAGAATGATCCCGATGCCCTCGAGTGGGATGCCAACGCTTTTGAGCACGACGGCCAGCATGACCATCCCCGCGCCGGGGATTCCCGCGGTCCCGATCGAGGCCAACGTAGCTGTAAGCACGATCGTCACATACTGCAGCAAACTCAGATCGAGTCCATAAACCTGGGCAAGAAACACGGTCGCGACACCCTGCAACAGAGCAGTTCCGTCCATATTGATCGTCGCCCCCAGCGGCAGGGTGAAGCTGCAAATATGCAGGGGAACACCGAGGCTTTTTTCCACGCATTCCATCGACACCGGCAGCGTCGCGTTACTCGACGACGAGCAGAATCCCATCAACTGAGCGGGCCGAAAGCCGCGAAAGAAACCCGCCACGCTCGTTCTCGTGAACACCTTCAGGGCCAGACCATAGACGAGCACCATGTGCGCCGCCAGTCCGACCAGCACCACGATGCAGTAGCGAATGAGCATCACGAGAATACCGAAACCGAAATCGGCGACCACCGCCGCGATCAACGCAAAGACCGCGTAAGGCGCCAGTCTCATGATGACATGGACCATCTGCACGATCGTCTCATCCAGGGCCTTGAAGAAATCGATAACAACCCGTCCCCGGTCCGGCGGGATCAGCGTCAGGCAGATGCCCATCAGCATCGCGAAAAAGATGATCTGAAGCATCTGGGCTTCCGCCAGGGCCTTGACCGGATTGGTCGGAATGATCCCCAGCAGCAGGTCCCGGAGGGAAGGCTTTTCGTCCGCCGCCTGGACGGACAGAGCTTTCTGCGCAGCCGCATCCCCGATCAGTTTCTGCCTGGATTCCAATGGCAGACTCGATCCCGGCCGAGCGATGCTCGCCCACAGCAGACCGATTGTCACGGCAAAGGCCGTCGTACACGTGTAGAACGCGAGCGTCTTGATCCCGATCCGGCCGAGCGCGCGGAGGTCTTTGAGACTGGCGGTGCCGACCAGCAGCGACGCGAACACCAGCGGCACGACGACCATGCTGATCAGACGAATGAACGCGGTCCCGAGCGGCTTGAGCCAGACGTCCACGAACCCGGAAAGTCCGAAGCGATTGGCGATCAGGCCGAACCCGGTCCCTGCCGCCAGGGCGATGAGAATCTTCGTGTAGAGCTGTAGTTTCGGCCGCCGCATCGGATCTCCAGTCTCATCGCTTCGAAGGCGAGCAGGCTCGAATCAGCGCTCCGTAGATCGCGTCGCGATGCTCGCGGTCGGTCATCGCCTCGGGGTGCCACTGCACGAACAGGCCGAAGCCGCCTTCGATCCGCTCCATCGCCTCCACGACCCCGTCCTCACTTCGGGCAATCCCTCGCAAGTTCTTGCCCAGGTCGTCCACCGCCTGGTGGTGGTTCGACAGAACGAAAGCCTCCGTGCTGCCCAAGAGCTTCGCGAGAGAGCTTCCCGGCTCGATTTCGACCCGATGATCCTTGCGATGATTGACGGTCTTGCCGATCTCAGAGGGGATATCCTGAACCATCGTCCCGCCGGAGACGACATTGGTGAACTGCATACCCAGGCACACGCCGAGGACGGGTTTGCCGCTCGCCAGCCAGCGGGCGATGAGCTTTCGCTCGAACTCGTACCGCTCGGGCCTCAGAACCTCGACCGTCTCGTGGGGCTCTTCCCCATAGGCCTGCGGCGGGATGTCGTCCCCGCCGATAAGAACGAGGCCGTCGAGCCGTTGGAGATACCCGTTCATGGCTCGTTCATCGTCGATGGTGGGCAGCACCACCGGGACGCCGCCATTGTCCGCGACGGCTTGAACATAGGCGAAAGGCACGCTCGTCTTGGCGGGTTCCTTGTCCTTGGCCGGCTCATAAACGCTCGTGATCCCGATGAGTGGGTGTGTCGACCGAGCCTGATGGCATCCGGCCGCCAGGACCAGAGCGACGAGGCAGACGAACAAGATGACAGGGTGTTGGGCGAGATACTTATGACTCATAGTCAATCTTTCCAAGGACCATCGAACCAATCGGGACGACTGGCGTCAGATTACTGAAGTACGCCCTTTCTGTCCAGCAGCCCGTCAGGCCGACGTGGATGAAGCTGTTCAGAGAACACCGACTTTGTGCGATTCCCTTCGGTTGTCTTTCCTGCTTCGTCGTGCTACTCTGTGTCCCGACGGCGGGCACGGCCTGCCGGTGGTTGGACGTACCTGGCAAGAAAGAAGAGTTTCCATGAAGAAGCTGCTGCACCTGTACTTCCAGACCTCTCTGGTCCTGCGGATTCTCGCCGGTTTCGCGGCCGGCTCGCTCGTGGGAATCGCGTTCTGGGGTCTTTCACAAGCGACGGGGGACGGGACACCGAGCTCGACGCTCGCCGAAAGGATCATCCCCTACGTCATGCCGTTCGGGCAGGTCTTCGTACAGATGCTCAAAATGGTCGTCGTACCGATCATTTTCTTCTCCCTGGTCGTCGGGGCCTCCAGCCTGCCAATCCGACGGTTCGGACACATCGGCGTGCGGGTCATTGCCTGGTACCTTGTGACCTCGCTGTTTGCGGCGGTCCTGGGTACGGGCCTGGCGCTGGCGGTCAATCCCGGGTCGGGCACCGATCTGAGTGCCTGGCAGAAGCTCGTCCAGATCAAGCAGGCCGAGGCGGGCAGTGTCGCCGGGAGTGTTCCCACGCAGGGCACGTTCTCGCAGATCCTGTTGAACCTGTTCCGAAACCCGTTCGAAGCCTTGGCGGCGGGCAACTTCCTGCCTATCATCGTATTTGCGATCCTCTTTGGGTTGGCGATCCGCATGCTGATCGAATCGGGTGATCCCGAGCGTGCCAAACGCTTGGCCATGCTGGGTGATCTGCTCGAAGCCGCCCAGGAGACCATGTTCAAGATCGTGGACTGGATCCTGGAGTACTCGCCGATCGGCGTGTTCGCGTTGACCATCGTCAACTTCGGCCTCTACGGTCCGTCGATCGTCGGGCCCTACGTAAGTGTAACGCTCGGCATCGTTGTAGGCATCCTGGCGATGATCTTCCTGGTGTATTCGACGCTGCTCTGGGTGGTCACTGGCCGCAGTCCGCTCCAGACACTCAAGCAGATCCGCGAGCCCATGATCATGGCCTTCATCACCCGCAGCAGCGCCGCGACGCTGCCGGTCTCGGTCAAGACCGCCGAAGACAGACTCCGCATCCATAACGAACTGGCCAGCTTCTCGCTTCCCCTGGGCGCCACCATCAACATGGACGGCGTTTGTGTCCATCTGCCCATGTTCGCGATCCTGGCGGCCAACATGTTCGGGATCGAGCTGACTTTGGGATCTCTGGTCGTGCTGGTCATCACGACGGTGCTGGCCTCCATCGGGGCCGGAGGGGTCCCCGGCGGCAGTCTCATGCTGCTGTTTATCATTCTGGAGAACCTCGGACTGACTCCCGACCAGACTGCACAGGTCGTGGCCCTGGCCCTGGGGATCAACCCCATCCTCGACATGTTCGAAACGATGAACAACGTCACAGGGGACCTGGTCTGCACCTATGCGGTGGCAACCAACCAAGGGCTTGTCGAACCCCCACACGCAGAGAGATTCCGGTCCTCGGATGTCGCGTCAATTCAGTAAAATGTGTTGAATCTCGCCCGCAAAACCGGTAGGATTCACGGAATTGGAGTCATAATATGGCTGAGCCAGTCCAGATGAGCAGCAGCCCGGACAACAATGTCGCCAAGGCCGTGGCCGACTATGTCGACCGACTCAGTGACGAACACAAAATGCTCGTCGCGCTCAAGTCCCAGTTGTACGGCGGTTCGTGGGAACCCATGCTCGACGACCTGCGGAATCGTCTGGCCGGCAAACCGTATATCTTCAAGTTGGTCCACCGGATCCAGGACGACGTCCAACGCATCGAGGAGATGCAAAAGTTCGAGGCTGAACACAAGGTGGATTTGGCCGATTACGTGGAGTTGCCCTGACCGGAGCCCGGCCGTGTCCGGGCCAGTGGAGAATCGGGGATCGGAGGAGCGTTTCTTGCGTCTGATTTTTGCGAGGGCTGGACTATGAGAATCGTGCTGCGCCGAAATGCGAGGGTGGTGCTGGCAGTGGGTCTCATCGTAGGGGGTTTGGGGTCGCATGTTGCACAAGCTGCAGCAAAGAGAACTGTGGCGGCGGCGCCCCCGGCGAAAATTTCCGACTGGTTGCTGTCTCCCGAATCCCTCGAGCAGGCCCGTCTCAGGACGGTTTGGCAAACGTCGTTGCCCTTGAAACCAGGCGAAACATTCGACACAATCGTACTGCTGGGCGACCGCTTGTATCTTCGCTCCGATCGGAACTACCTGTGGTCCCTCGATGCCGCCAAGGGCAATGTGGTCTTCAGTCGTTCAATGGCTCTGGAAAGCCTTCCCATGTTGGGTCTGGTCGCCTATGAGGACAATCTCATTTCCCTGGTGGGAAGCCAGATCATCGAGTACAGCGCCGACAACGGGATTGAACAGCGAATCGCCAATCCGGGACTGAGTATCGTCGCGCCGCCGGTTCGCAACAGCCAGTACTTTTATCTGGCCGCGGCCGACCGCCGACTCCACGCACTGCGGGCCAAAGATCTGGTCCGGATCTTCCAGGTTGCGCCGGAAAATGACTCGTTGATCACCACCGTGTTGGCCGACGAGAATATGGCCGTCTTCGGGACCAGCGAGGGGGACGTCATCGCGATCGCAGCCGATAGTCCCAGGAAGCTTTGGCAGTTCAAGGCCCCCGGCGCGGTGGCTGGACCGATCGTCCGTGACAACGACTCGTTTTATTTCGCCTGCAAGGACACAAACGTCTATCGGCTCGACATCGGAGGGGCCGCCACCGCGCGACTGACCTGGCGATTTCAGGCGGAGGCCGTGCTGGACCGCTCGCCCCGCGTGGCGGACCGCTACGTGTATCAGTACGCCCCGGGCCGGGGATTGACAGCGATCGAGAAACGCAGCGGGCAGGCCGCATGGTCGCTGGCCCAAGGCCTTGACTTACTGGCGGAAGCCGACGAAAAGGCTTACGTCATCACCCAAATCCGCACCTTGACGGTCATGGACAACGCCACCGGCAAGAGGTTATACTCCGTTCCAGTGCCCCCGGTGATCGGCCACGCGTCGAACACCCAGGGCGCCAGGATGTACGTGGTGGACGAGCACGGCCGGGTGGCGTGCATCGAACCGACCCGCTGAGACAGAACCGGGAGAACCAACAGATGGATATCACGATTAAGACGGCGCTCATCAGCGTCTCCGACAAAACGGGAGTGGTCGATTTCGCCAAAGCGTTGGCCCAGATGGGTGTCAAGATCATCAGTACCGGCGGCACTGCAAAAAGCCTCGCAGAGGCGGGCATCAAGGTCGTTGCCATCGACTCAATCACCGGATTCCCTGAGATGATGGACGGTCGGGTCAAAACGCTACACCCCAAAATCCACGGCGGTCTGCTGGCCCTGCGCGACAAAGCGGAACACGTGCAGGCAATGCACAAGCACGGCATCGAACCCATCGACTTGGTCTGCGCAAATCTTTATCCGTTTGAGCAAACCGTCGCCAAACCCGGCTGCACATTCGAGGAGGCCATCGAGAATATCGATATCGGCGGCCCCAGCATGGTCCGCTCAGCAGCCAAAAATCACAAATTCGTCACAATCGTCACCAGCCCCGGTCAATACCCGAAGGTTGTTGAGCAAATGAGGAACAACAACGGCGCCGTGGGCGGCAAATTGCGAGAAGACTTGGCACGGGCCGCATTCGCTCTGACCGCCAGCTATGACGCCGCGATCGCCAAGTATCTCAATGCCCAAGCGGGTGTAGAATTCCCCGATCGGATCTCCATCGCTTTGACGAAAGAAACGACGCTCCGCTACGGCGAGAACCCCCACCAGACCGCGGCCCTGTACAAACAGCCCTGGACGGGCGAACCCTCGGTCAGTGCGGGCAAGCTCATGACCGGCGACACCGAGATCAGCTTCAACAATCTTCTCGATGCCAACGCGGCCTTTGAATTGGCCAAAGAGTTCGACGAACCAGCTGCGGTGGTCGTCAAGCACCTCAACCCCTGTGGCTGCGCCATCGACGAGGACATCAACGTCGCCTATCGCAAGGCGTATGAAGGCGACGTCGTCAGTGCGTTCGGCGGCATTATCGCAGTCAATCGAACGGTGGACGTCGAGTTGGCCCGGACGATCATGGAGTCGTATGGACGGTTCGGCAAAACCCTGGGCGCCAGCGGGTTTTTCGCTGAAGTGATCGTGGCACCTCGGTTCAATGAGGACGCGATCGAAATCATCCGGACCCTCAAGGTTTGGGGCAGCCGGGTGCGACTGATCGAAACCGGCCCGATCGACCGCTCCCGAATCGACGCCAACGAGTTCGATATCCGCCATATCGTTGGCGGCCTTCTCCTGCAGAAGCGAGACCTGGTCGGATGGGAACCAAACGCTCTGACATTCCCCACGAAGCTGCGACCAACGCCGGAACAGCTCGAAGACCTGCGGATCGCCTGGCTGGTCGCCAAGCACGCCAAGAGCAACACGATCGTGCTGGCCAAGAACAAGCGAATCCTGGGCATCGGTGTCGGCCAAATGAACCGCGTCGAGTCCGGATTGATTGCGATGAAACACGCCGGCAGCGAGGCCAAAGGCGCTGCGATGGCCTCCGACGCATTCTTCCCGTTCCCGGACAACGTGGACAACGCGGCCGAGAACGGCATCGCCTGCATCGTCCAACCCGGCGGGTCGAAGAAGGACGACGAGGTGATCGCCGCCGCGGACAAATACGGCATCGCCATGGTCTTCACCGGCAAGCGCCACTTCCGTCATTGAGCCCGGTGCGTCGGTGACATCCTCCCAGATTCGATATGATGAGGTCCTCGAACGGCTTCGATCGCTGGGCGATCCCAAGAACGTCGAGGGCATGGCCCGGTACGGGATTCGCACGAAGAAAGCGTTCGGAGTCTCCGCGCCGCAGCTTCGTCAGATCGCCAAAGAACTCGGACAAGACCACCACCTTGCAGGACTGCTCTGGCGGACCGGCGTTCACGACGCCCGCATCCTGGCGGCACTGATCGACGATCCGAAACAAGTCACGACCGAGCAGATGGACCGCTGGGCACAGGACTTCGACACCTGGGCTGTCTGCGATTCCGCCTGCGGATGCCTGTTCGACAAGACCCCTTACGCCTGGGACAAAGCGACCGAGTGGATCGACCGTCCCGAGGAATACGTCAAGCGGGCGGGCTTCGTGCTCATGGCTACCCTAGCGGTCCATGACAAAAAGGCCCCGAATGAGAGGTTCGAGGCCTTTCTATCCCTGATCGAAACACACGCGACCGACGATCGCAACTTCGTGAAAAAGGCGGTCAACTGGGCTCTGCGTCAGATCGGCAAACGAAATCGGCACTTGAACACGCTTGCGATTCAAGCCGGTGAACGCATCCGCCGGATCGATTCGAAAGCCGCACGCTGGATCGCCGCCGACGCCCTGCGGGAGCTGGCCGGCGATCTTGGTCGTGTACATCCGGGACGAGCTTGAGCGTCGCATCCGTCCGCTCTTGCAACTGCCTGACCTATTCCTCCAGAGAGGCGATCTTCTGGGGCTCAGAAACCACCTCTGGCTCCCGTTCCTTCGTGGACAGGGTCAGAACTTAGACTCGCGTCCCGACCGGCACTTACAGAAAAATACGACCGCGAAGGCAGATCCTCCACCCCGTCCGGGCATTGGGGGATGTGGACCGACCCTTGGCGGGAAAAAGAAAAAGCCCCTGAGCAAACGGAGGGAGAGGAAGCGAGACTACCCAGGGGCTTGTAAGTTCGATTATTTGGTTATTATTGTAGTGGCCGTATGTCACGGAGTCAATCCCTCCTTCAATAATTTCCCGACAATCGCCACGTGAAAATTTAGGAGGCGCCGTCACAACCGCCCTCAGAATCGTACGCGGCCAAAATTCCGATTGAACCCAGATACCCTTCGGGGAATAATACCCTTTGGAAAGACCGGGGTTGCGACCCGTTCGCGCAGGACAGGGGCCTTGGTCTTTGACGAAACCACGTTTCGACACGATGGAAGGTGGAAAGGCAGTAGAATGTATATCGCTTCGCAGTTTTCCGTGTTCATGGTCAACAAGCCCGGCGTGCTGGCGCAGGCTTTGGCCGAGTTCGCAAAGGTCAAGGTCAACATCGTGGCGATCACCATGATGGATTCCGCTGAGAACGGCGTAATGCGGGTGGTGTTCGAAGACCCACAGAAGGCCCGTGAGGTCCTGGCCCGACTCAACATGCCCTATAACGAGACGGAGGTTCTGTGTGTGAACCTGGCCAACAAGGCGGGAGCTCTGGCGGTGGTGGCCGAGAAACTCGCGGTCGGCCACGTGAATATCTCCTATGCTTACTGTACCGCCGGGGCTCAAGGCGGGCGGACGACGGGGGTCCTGAAGGTCTCTGATGTCAAGAAAGCCATGAAGCTGCTGGAGGATCACAAGGAAAAACGTGATCAAAACCCTGTGCGACGATCCAAGGCAACGCACCGCGGAGGACGCACTCACGTGTGAGACGTACTCACCGCCGCGGGAGACCGACTGCGGCAGGTCAGTTGTTCCCGGCGGTTGCCAAACGGACGGCACTGGCCCGATCCGGATAGAAGCGAAAGATCTTGTCCAGGTTGGTGATCTTGAAAACCCGCTGCAATTGCGGACTCAGGGAGGTAATGGCGACTTCTCCGCTGTGGGGTCTTAAGTGTGCCCGGGCTTCCAGAAGCAACCCGAGGACTTGAGACGAGAAGAACTTTACGCCATGGAAGTCGAATACCATCCGCCGGGGAGGATCCGACGCAATATATTCCCGCAATTGCGCCGAAGCATTTGTGATCTCTTCCGAATCGCTGACGCAGGGGCTCTTGAATGTAGCCACAGCGACGTTACCTTCGCGTGCGATGTCCAACCCTTCTTTCATCCGCATTAGTTCAAACCCTGTCAAATCCAGACCCAGGCGCATTATCATGCCGGCGTGCCTTCACGTCGAGAGTCTTGTCGTCCGAATCTTACTTCACCCGCTTGCCGGCGATGGCGCCCAACGGAAGCTCTTTGGTCCTGCACTCCTGCGAAACCTGATATCCCCGAAGCTGCACGTACCCCCGGCTGGTCATGCAGCCGGAGAAGGCGTTTTGCTTGTAAAGATCCTGCCATTCGTCCCTGGCCAGCGACGCAGAGTCCTTGGACTTCGTCTGCCTTTTTCTCTTCTTCACCGCTTCTTCGTCGCCGGACAATACGACCGGCGAGCGGAGACGTTCAAAGTACTCGTCTTCAACTATCCGCTCGGCCTCCTCCTGCGCCTTGACCTCGCACTCGGCGTAGTCGGCCTTGGCCTCCTCGAACGTCCTGTCGGGATGATACCAATAAAATGCCGGCTTGGATCCGGCGCATCCGGCCGTCCCCAATAACACGATCACCAGCAGTAGAACATGGGTTCTCATATAGGGTATTGCCCCCCTCGATATCGGTCCGAACCGATCCCGGTCTGCAGGAAATCCCCCGATTCCCCCCCGCATCATGGCTGAGCCGGTTCACCCGCTTCGGGCGACTCCACCGGCAACACCGTTTCCACGATGGTCTTGCCCGGCTGTGGCTCCGGCAAAACCAGAGGCGCCGTGCGGTTGTTGCCGTAGTTGAAGTTAAACTTGGAAGGCAAGGCCCCTCGACCGGCCGCCCCCCCCAGAAGACGATCGTGTTCCGCCTGAAGGGCATTCATGTCGCCGGATTCCAGGGCCCGCCGAATGCCGGTCTGTGTCCCGCCCAGAAGTTTGCTGAGGCACTGCTCTTCGGTCTCAATCAGCACCGCAGCCAAATAGTTTCGAGACAGCCCTCGAACCACATTGTTCTGCGTCCCACGGATGTATCGCTGAATGGCGTAGGAATAGAGCTGAGCGAACTGTCGGACAAGCTGATCGTTGGACGCGCCTCCTGCAATGATTTTAGCGCTGAGGAGTCTGAGAATGCTCGTATCGACAAGCTCGTATTTAACATTCCACTCGGCGTAACTCTTGATCCGGACATCCACGATCCGGCTCAGCAACTCGACGGTCGCAGGCGTATCGAACCGCCCGGCGAACTGAACCATCAGATTCAGAACTTCAGGGCTGCTGGTCGGCGCCGCCTGAATGCAGGCGTCCAGAATCCTGCGGGACATCGTTGTCGCCGCGACCGGGTCTTGGCTGAGCTTCTCCCAGAGACTCGGACTGGTCGCCACGCGAACCGCCCAGTAGCGGACCATGCTCGCTTCGTGCGAAATCATGCGAATCCCCAGGTCGATGAGCCGGGGATCGTTGAGTTCGTTGACGAGGATCAGTAGATTGACGAACACCTTGAACCGCCTCTGCGGATCGGAGATCTCATGGTTGGCATAATCAAAACCCTTGGTGATCTCCCGAAAACAGGCTTCCGAGAACCGCTGGGCATATTGAGCCTGCGTGCTCTGGTGACCAACGATGGATGCTCGGGTCCTGGCCACTTCCGTGAAATCAACGGTTCGAACCAGCCTACCGATCGCATCGGCGGCGAATGCGTCGATGACCTCAAGATCCTGGGGGGTCAGGACTGTTTTCTTGATGACCTCATCGATTCGGCTGCTGTCCACCTGCGCCCACCCAATCGATATACCCAGAACCAGACCCCCGACGAGGACGGCGGAAAACACACGTCTGACTATCATTTCGTTAGCATCCCTTTCAACGAGCCTCCGGCCATTTTATCCAGCTTAACGCATCAACCCCCCTCCTGTCAAGCGAAATCAGGCTCTGACGGACACTTACGTCAATTTGGGACCGATAACCCAGACGAACCGTCCCTGCGTAAAACGGAAAGTGTCCCCCTTGTCCGATCTTGAGGTCTGGGCCATGAAAGACCACGCGTTGTGCCGACCTCGTTCCTGGGGAGAAGCACCACAACTACAGGCAGGCCAGGAATACCGCCTCATCGCCGCGGTGGAACAGGCCAATCCGACGGTCAACGAATTGAATCCCCTGCTGGAGGTCCGCACCTGGGGCTCGCTCAAGGGCCGCTCCCTGGCAGCTTGGAGGCGACGGTACACCCTCATATTCTGCGCCGTCGGTAGCGTCTTCCTGCTCATGGCGTACGCGCGATGGACATGCGACAGACGACGCGTCCCACGCCAAACGGCCCAGAAACAACTCTCCTAACCCCCTCGCCCCAGCGTGCAATTCACCTCGCACGATCTGGCCACCTGTGATATACTGGGAATATGATCAGACTTCAAAGAGATGTAGTTCGCGTCAAGAGACTCACCGATGAGGATGACGACTATGTGGACGCTTCTCCTGCGGAGCGTCTGAACATGGTCTGGGAACTATCGGCCGAACTGTGGTCTTTGCGAGGACAGGACTGTGCTCAACAGCGACTACAAAGACATGTTGCAACTCTTGTTAGAGAACGGAGTTAGATTCCTCCTCGTCGGCGCCTACGCCATGGGAGTCCACGGATACCCGCGGGCGACCGGCGACATCGATATCTGGGTGGAACCCTCCGAAGAGAATTCCTCGCGAGTCTATCGTGCTTTGGCACAGTTCGGTGCCCCGCTCCAGGAGATCGACGAGACCACTTTCGTGAAACCCGGGATCGTCTTTCAAATTGGCGTGGTGCCCCGGCGAATCGACGTCATCAGCACCATCACTGGCGTCGCGTTCGACCAAGCCTATCGGAACCGCCAGATGGTCGAAATTGATGGCCTTGCCGTGCCGGTTCTCTCCCTGGAAGACCTGATCCAGAACAAGCGCGCGACAGGGCGGGACAAGGATCGCATTGATGCACAGCAATTGCAGAAGAAGCGTCCTCCAGGCCCGCCAGGCAGCCCGCTCAGCTAGAACAGTCGCCAGAATCTGCTTCAGCACGCCGGCGGTTCGGCCGATCTACCGGAAGGGGGTTCCGCTCTGATTTTCTGGTCGCGAGCTACTTTACAGAGCCTTTCACGGCTGATAGAATAGCGTTTTTCGCCGATGTAGCTCAACGGTAGAGCACGGCTTTCGTAAAGCCGGGGTTGTGGGTTCAAATCCCACCATCGGCTTTTTGTCTGTGCGTTCGGCTGCGAGTGCCTTGGGAGAAACACCAATGGAGAGCCGGGAGATAGTGGAAGCATCGAAAGACCAGCCCAATACCACCCGTTCCAGGCTCATCTGGATGGTCCTTCTCTTGCCCGTGCTGATGGCAAGCGGCCTGCTCTGTTGGCCGTCTCTTTCCACCACGCCTCAACCCGCCCAATACGCGAGCAGGGAGACAACATTCTCGGGCAGTTCGGAGAAGCTCGGACAGACAGTGGTCGTGCCTACCCTGGACAGCCCCATGCCGGCAGGTCGCAACGTCGTCTGGTGTTCGTCTTTTCAGTTGGCGTGGAATGAGCTGAGGGACAGAGTCATCGGGGCCCCGCTGGACGTCCGAGGGGCGAAGGAAGTCGCGGCTCGTCTGAACGCCGCGAAGCTGTCGGCGTCGGACCTCGACGCGAAGTCGGTCTACGTTGCCGGTGGCTGGGTCGAGAAGGGAATCCGCGAGAGGATCAAGAAGGACATGGCCGCGAGATTCCCCTTGCACGAGTTGCCAGATTTCAGTTCCCACGATGGCGGTATTCTGTCCTACTCGTATCTGACGGCCCACGTGCCCTTTCAGTACCCCTTCTGTCAAGCGGCCAAGGGAATCCTCTTCACCGACTCCGAGGGCACCCAGACCCCAGTGGCTGGCTTCGGCCTGTGGGAGACAGGCCGCCCCTGGGACGAGAAGGCGCGCGACCAGGTGGAAATTCTCTATCTGAAGTCGGCCGACGAGAGACAACCTTGGATGCCGACGGAATACGCCCTGGACCTGTGCCGGCACAGCGAGCTTTATCAGGTCGTCGTCGCCCGGATCGAACCCAAGGGCTCGCTGGCTGAGACGCTCGAATATGCCCGCTCGCAGATGGCGGATTTCGGGAAGTTGCCCGCCTATAATAAGAGGTTGCGGCGGTTCAGCGAGATGGACAAACTCCACGTCCCCGAGATGTGTTGGCGGATTGATCATCGGTTCGCGGAGTTGATCAACCAAGTAATTGCCAATTCCAGCCCGGCGATGCCGATTGTTGAGGCCTTCCAGACGATCGAGTTTCGCCTCGACCGCTCCGGTGCCTCCGTGGAAAGCGAGGCAGAGCTTACAGTCAGGGCAGTTCCGAGATTGTTCGACTTTAACCGCCCCTTCCTGGTCTACATGCAGAAGCGAGGGGCCGAGCGGCCGTTCTTCGTCATGTGGGTGGACAACGCGGAGTTGCTCGTGCGGAAGTAGGCAAGTGGTGTGCCTGGCTGGTGTCTCGGATCACGGGTCACCCCTCCATGCTATTGGCTCAAAGCGGGAAATCTCCTCCGCACGCCGCTTGGGGTGTGCCGAAACCACAAAAGTATACGAAAACCGGATGAGCCAGATATTTCCTTCAGAGTTTTGGTTTATGCGTAACATACAGGAGAGCGGAAGCGTCTGAAAGATAGGCATGACGGGAACGGGGCCGGGAAGGGCCTCCCCCAGGGGCTCGCGTGCGAAACGAACCCAATTTCTGGGGCAAGAGGGCCTGGAGACGGCCGATTGGCTTCGTTTGTACAAACTCAAGGCGATTGCGACTACCCGCCGGAGGTGTCCGGCGATATGTTGGAGGCATGGCAAGGTCGCAGCCGAAAGACGATCGAGACGGCGCGTCGCCCGACGCGCTGCGGGTGCAGTGCGAGATCTACCGGCAGATGCCGCCCGATCGCAAGATCGAGATGGTCTTCGAGTCCTACCGGACCGGTCAGCTCCAAACTTCGATCCGTGACCAGGCGAGTCTTCTCCTGGGCATGGAGGCAAAGAGCCAGCAGAATCGTCATCGATCGGATCAGCAGCGTTCGCTTGGTCATTGTGTCACTCTCATCTACAGAGGTTGTCAAAGCAAAGCCAGTGATACGGGACGGGCCCTCAAAAAGAAACCATGACGGAATGCGGAATCCGCATTCCGTAGGCGCATGCGGCGGGTTTGTCGGTTTTTCCCAGTTGCCGACCGGCGGGTTTTCGAGGACAATGGAAAAATGGAGGGGTGAAGGCATGTCCTTCGCTCGCACAGAGGAGATTTTGAAGACTCTCAGGAGAATGATCGCATGGAGCTTTCGTACAAGAACTTGGATCAAACCGCCGCCTACGGCCGGCTTCGGGGCATCGACGCGAGGAGCATTTCGTTGAAGACGCTGCTCACCGCGGATCGGATTGCCAGGTGCTCGATCCCGGCCGGAGGGGGCTTGACGTTCAACTACGCCGCCAAGAAGGCAACCGACGAAGTAGTGGATGCACTGCAGCAACTGGCCGACGAACAGCAACTCATCGCCAAGTACGAGCACCTCTACAACGGCGCCGTCGCCAACGTGGGCGAGAAGCGGATGGTTCTGCACCATCTGGTCCGCGGGCAGTTGGGTAATCCCGTCGTCCACGGCGGCAAGGACCTTGGCCAATTCTACGCCGAGCAGCAGAAGAAGGTCGCCCAGTTCTGTGCAGAGGTCCACAAGGGCAAGCGAAAGGGTGCCACCGGAAAGCGGTTCAAGACCGCGGTACAGATTGGTATCGGCGGCTCGGACCTCGGCCCGCGGGCCTTGTACCTGGCCTTGGAGCAGTATGCCCGCCAGCGGAAGTTGCTGAAGATGGAGGGCCGGTTCATTTCGAACGTGGACCCCGACGACGCCAACGGGGTGCTGGCGGGGCTCAAGCTCGAGACGACGCTGTTCATCCTGGTCTCTAAAAGTGGTACCACACAGGAGACCCTGGCGAATGAGCAACTGGTGCGGGCGAAACTGTCCGCCGCGGGCCTGGACCCGAGCCTGCACATGGTCGCGGTGACGAGTGAGACCAGCCCCTTGGCCAAATCGAGCGACTACGCGGCCTCATTCTTTATCGACGATTTCATCGGCGGTCGTTACTCCTCGACCAGCGCCGTGGGAGGAGCGATCCTGTCGCTGGCCTTCGGCCCGAAGGTGTTCGATGAGATCCTGGCTGGGGCGCATGAAGCGGACGTCCTCGCCCGCCATCCGAACCTCCGCGAGAACGCTGCAATGATGGACGCGATGATCGGCGTATGGGAGCGGAATTTCCTCGGGTATCCCTGTACCGCCGTTCTGCCATACAGCCAGGCGCTGGTGCGTTTCCCCGCCCACCTACAGCAACTCGACATGGAGAGCAACGGCAAGTCCGTGAACCGCAACAACGAGCGTCTGGACTACTCGACCGGCCCGATTGTCTTCGGCGAGCCCGGCACAAACGGCCAGCACTCCTTCTACCAACTCCTGCACCAGGGAACGGACGTCATCCCGCTTCAGTTCGTCGGTTTCAAGACCGCCCAAACGGACTTTGATCTCGAGGTCGAGGGTTCCACCAGTCAGAAAAAGCTCAACGCCAACCTCACCGCCCAGATCGCAGCCTTCGCCTTGGGCAGGGAGAACAAAGACAATCCCAACAAAAACTTCGAAGGGGAACGGCCATCGAGCCTCCTGTACGGCGAGCAGCTCACGCCCAAAGCCGTAGGCGCGCTGTTGGCCCATTTCGAGAACAAGGTCATGTTCCAGGGCCTGGCCTGGAACATCAATTCTTTCGATCAAGAAGGCGTCCAGCTCGGTAAGATCCTGACGAAAGACGTCCTGTCAGGCACAAGAGATGAACGTCTGGCGGCCTACGCCAAGTTATTGGGTATGTAGAAACTAGGAACATCGAGTGATTGCAGAGACACGAGCCGTTGTCGATCATCGTGAGTCTTTGGACCAGAGTCAGTGCGGAATACGATGCGACAGAAAACTCAGGCAAGAAGCCACCTTAACTCGATTCTTCTGATGGCTTTGCTTTTCGGTGTTGCCCAAGAAATCATGGGACGGCTCGCGAGGGCAACGGACTCGATGCAGTTCTCTCGAACGGATTTTGTCTGCAGCCTGACGCTCGACGAGCAGGAGGTTGTGCGATTGGCCGGGCCGCAGTTCATCGTCAACACCTCCCAGTCGCCCAACTATCCCGGCCCGTGGTACCAGCGTGGATTCCTGTCCATCTGGAACCAGGCGTGGTTCTCCTGCCTGCGAAGCGCATCGGGCCTCTACCGCTTCGCCCGCGACACACAGATCGCAGACAAAATCATTATTCGAGCAGCATCTGCGGACAAGATCAAACCGAGCATGAGGAATTGACGACACGATGTTACGAACAACGTGCTTGATGCTTTCTCTTTGCGTGGCGATGGGGACGAGGGCCGCCGGGGCGGCCGAGCCGGATGCCAACGAATTGTCTGCCGGCTGGTTGGATATGGCCAAGGCCGACCTCGATGTGTTTCCCAGCCGGCTCCTGGCCGACGCCAAGGCCACATTTCTTCGCAGCGACAATCTCGCCCTGCTGGCCTGGGCGGGGCTCGCCAGTTATGCGATGAACGACGGCCCTGCCGACGACGACATCGCCGACCACTTCGACAGGCACAGCACCTTCGGCGGCTTCGACGAGGACGTACTGTTCGTCATCGGTTCGCCGGTGACGCATTTTGCCGCCACCGGTCTCTGGTACCTCGTCGAAGCCAGGGACCAGAGCGACGAGGGCCGACGCAAGGCGGTCACTATGCTCTCTGCGTTGACTATCACCGGCGCCGTCACGGGCGGACTCAAGGCGATCCGCGACAACGACCAGCCCGACGGCCAGGGCTGGGCCTGGCCCAGCGGCCACACCTCCAGCTCGGTCGCAGTCGCCTCGGTGCTGCACGAGTTCTACGGCTTGAAAGTAGGCCTGCCCGCCTATGCCATCGCCGGCGTCGTCGCCTGGCGAATGATGGACGACGGCGACCACTGGGCCAGCGACGTCGTCTTCGGCGCGGCCCTGGGCTGGGTGGTCGGTCACACCGTCGCCCAGCGTCACGGCAATGCCGAGATCGCGGGATTCGAAGTGCTCCCCTACACCGGCAGCCGCGATACCCCGGCCGTCGGCATCAGTCTGTCCAGATGGTTCTGATCCAGACGACGAACCTGCTACTGCGCCAGGTCGACCGGCACAACGGCTCGCTCGAAATCGTTGGCAGCCATGAGGGGTTGCGGCTTGAGCCCGGCCCGGCCACCCCCGGCGGCGTGGCTTCCATTTGCGTGCGCAGCGAGGCCAGTTCCGTCTGCACGTCGCGTTCGTGGTCGCTCAGTCCTTTGACAACTGAGATGAGATTCGGAATCAGATCGTATCGACGTTTCAACCTCGACCAGCGACCACGCCTGGCTCACGCGGTTTCGCAGGCCGATAAGGCTGTTGAAGACGAGCCAGACCCATCCAAGGGCCCAGGCCAGCAGGTAGACCGAGGCAGCCGCCACGCCGGGCGTCACGGCACGCGGCAGTCCACCGCCATGGGCGGAGGTGAATACAGCGACGCCTGCCACTGCCAGAACCAGTCCCAGGATGCCCCAGATCCAATAGCTGACTCCCAGCCCCCGGGTGATCTGCTGCTCGGTCCGGCACGAGATCAGGAACATGGGGCACTTGGGATCGGAGCCAATCTCGGCGGCGACGATGTCCTGTCGCTCGCGTGCCTGCCCCATGACGTACAGCGGGGTGAGCAGCAGGATGGCGGCCTCCACCAAGTCATTCTTCGACATCAATCGACGTGTCGTCAACTACTGGTCGGGGAGACGACCGTCAACAGACGAATCCCCGCGCATGCTCGCGAATTGTACGCTTGATTTGCGCCGCGTTCTGCGAGACAATCGCCGCGAAAGGTATTTCCGCAACCCTGGTAGGAGGTATATGGACATGGTTCAGTGGGGAACGATCATCCTGGCGCAATGGATCGCGGTTTCGAGCGTCGGCGCAGGGCTGCCGCAACTGGGCAGCGACGTACGGGTCACGGACCTGCGATGCGAGTACCTGAGCAATCCGCTGGGCGTCGATGTCGCACAGCCCAGGCTGAGCTGGAAACTCCAATCCCGCTGGCGGGGTCAAAGGCAGACCGCCTACCAGATCCTCGTGGCAGGCAGCGAGAAGATGCTCAAGGAGGACCGGGCGGACCTCTGGGACAGCGGCAAGGTCACGTCCGACCAGTCCGTTCACGTCGTCTATGCGGGTCGCCCGCTTGCCTCGCGGACCCCCTGCTACTGGAAAGTGCGGGTCTGGGACGCCGACGGCAAGACAAGTCCCTTCAGCGAGGTCGGCACATGGGATATGGGGTTGCTGACGCCGCAGGACTGGAAGGCACAGTGGATCAGCGCGCCGGGCAGGGATGAGGACAAAGGCCCACAACCGGCGCCGCTGTTCCGCAAGTCGTTTCTCCTGTCCGAGACGCCCGTCAGCGCGCGAGTCTACATCTGCGGTCTGGGCTATCACGAGCTGCGCCTCAACGGCCAGAAGGTCGGCGATCACGTTCTCGATCCGGCGTTCACCCGCTACGACAGGCGGGCTCTCTACGTCGTCCACGACGTGACAAGCCAGCTCAAGAAAGGGCAAAACGCTCTCGGCGTGATTCTCGGCAACGGCTGGTACAACATGCACACGCGCTGCGTGTGGGACTTCGACAAGGCCCCCTGGCGGGATCGCCCGGTCCTGCGGTGCCAGCTCGAAATGACCTTTGCGGATGGTTCTACGAAAGTCGTCGCCAGCGACGCGACGTGGCGGGTCTCGACCGGTCCGATCGTCTTCGACAGCATCCGTAACGGCGAGACCTACGACGCCCGCCTGGAAATCCCCAATTGGGACGCCGGGGGCTTCGACGACACGAACTGGCCCCTGGCGCAGGTGGACGCGGGCCCCAAGGGCGAATTGCGGTCGCAGATGATGCCGCCGATCAAGGTCACGCAAACCCTGAGATCGGCCAAGATCACCGAGCCTAAGCCCGGCGTGTACGTCTTCGACGTCGGGCAGAACCTGGCCGGCTGGGCGAGGCTGAAGGTCTCAGGGCCCGCCGGCACGGAGGTCGTCATGCGATATGGCGAGCGGCTCAACGAAGACGGCACGCTCGACCAGCGAGAGATCGGTCAGCACATCAAGACCGGCAAACCCCAAACCGACACCTACATCCTCAAAGGCCAGGGCACGGAGATCTGGGAGCCTCGGTTCGTCTACCACGGATTCCAGTACGTCGAAGTGACCGGGCTGCCGGGCAAGGCGAGCCTGGACATGCTGGAGGCCCGCGTCGTACACACCGCCTTCGACAAGGCCGGCTCATTCGAGTGCTCCAACGAGTTGTTCAACCGCATCCAGCGCAATACGCTGTGGTCCTATGTCAGCAACTTCCACGGCTATCCAACCGACTGCCCGCACCGCGAGAAGAACGGCTGGACGGGCGACGCCCACCTGGCCGCGGAGACCGGCCTGTACAATTTCGACTCGGCGGCCGCCTACGCCAAATGGATCAACGATCTATACGATGAGCAGCGGGACAGCGGCGAGTTGCCCGGCATTGTGCCCACGAGCGGCTGGGGATACGCCTGGGGCAACGGGCCCGCCTGGGACAGCGCCTATGTCCTGATCCCGTGGTATCTCTATCAATACAACGGCGACACGCGAGTCCTGGCCGAGCATTACGAGCGGCACAAGCGCTATGTGGACTATCTCACCAGCAAGGCCCAGAACGGCATCGTCTCGATCGGCCTGGGTGACTGGGTGCCCGCCAAGTCCAAGACGCCGGAGAAGGTGACCTCGACCGGCTATTATTATCGCGACGCGGTGATCGTCTCGAAGACCGCCGCGAGGCTGGGCAAAACCGAGGAGGCCCGCAAGTACGAGGATCTGGCCGATGGAATCCGCGACGCGTTCAATCGCGAGTTCTTCAATAAGGACACCGGCCTCTACGCCGGTGGCACGCAGACTGCAATGAGCTGCGCCCTGACGCATGGGCTCGTCCCGCCGCAGGAACAGGAGCGAGTCCTGAACAATCTCGTCGCGATGATCAAGGAGAACGACGGCTTCCTCGACGCCGGCATCCTGGGCACGAAGTACCTGATCGACTGCCTGACCGCGGGCGGCCGGGCCGATGTGGTGTACGGCATGGCGACCAAGACCACCTATCCGAGCTGGGGCCGCTGGCTCGAAGAGGGCGCGACCACGCTCTGGGAGCAGTGGGACGGCGAGGCCTCCCGCAACCATATCATGTTCGGGCACATCAGCGCCTGGTTTTACCAGGTTCTCGGCGGCATCCGGCTCGATCCCGATGCGGTGGGTTTCAAGCGGTTTGTGATCAAGCCGCAACTGCTGGGCGACGTCAGATGGGCGAAAGCGGAGTACGAATCGATGTACGGCACGATCCGCAGCAACTGGGAGATCCGTGGCGGCAGGTTCATCCTGAAGATCGCGGTGCCGGTGAATACGACCGCCACCGTGTACGTCCCCTGCGACCCGCAGAAGGCAATCGCTGAAGGCCCCGACGTCATTCACGTGGGCGAACACGCGAGGTTCCTGCGCTTTGAAAAGGGCTGCGTCGTCTTCGAGGTGGAGTCCGGGACGTACGAGTTCATCTCACAACTGCCTGTGAGATGAGGTGCCTGATGAAGACCAGGAATATGCTGTTCGTAGGAGCCATCCTTCTCTCGATGCTCCAGCCAGTCGGTTTGAGCGCCGCCGCGAATGAGAACTCGGCTCTGGCGGACCAACGGCTCCGAACAGATCCACTGGTCCGACTGCACGACTCCCTCAAGGCAGGTCCAGGGCGATGAAGCCGGCGTCGCGATCGAGTCCCTGATCCAACTGGCCAACGCGCTCGACGCGGACCCTTGGTTCTGCGTCCCCCTGCTGGTGGGGAAAGAACTTTGCTGCGCCGCCCACGAAGAACGTGGAACGTGGATTCAACTCGAAGCGAGGTCTTGCGGATGCCGATCGCTATCGTGTATAGTGAAGGTTTTGAGATCGACGAGCCCGGACCGGTGCTTTGAGGCGGCCTCTCGGCGATCCCTACCACTGGAGATGGTCTCGGGATGGACACAACGACGGATCGATTCCGCAGCAAGAAACCTGGACTGGAGACGGTAAAAAACAAACCTGAATTGTTCGATGCGGGGCTGCCGTCGAGCGTGGAAGAGGCGGCGCTTGTGATGTATGCCTTGTCGTTCGGTCCACTGTCCAAAAGCGACTTGGCCCGAGCCCTCAAACAGGTCGGAATGACCATGCGCGACGGCTCGGCCATCACGATTCAGAAACTTACCCCCTGCATGCAGCGACTTAGAGACCGGGGCCAAATCACGAGTATGGGATCCGACCCACCGGTCTGCCGACCGGAGGCCCGCACGACCACAATCGAGGCGGCTCGCAAGAAGGGCTGGCTGCACCGATTCGCCGCCGCGCTTCAGCGGGCGGTGCCCGGCCAGGTCGGTGCCGAAACCTGGGAGTACAAGTGGGGAAGACGGCGATTCGTCTCGTTCTCCCATGCCTGTCGGGACGTATTCCTGGCTTTGGAGTTGGACGATCAGGACCAGATCAAACGTCTGGCGGGACTGTGCAGCCAGGATGAGCGAATCGGATCCATCGTCAAAGTACTGGTCATCGTCTGTATGGATCCGTTCCAACCCCAGTACGTAGAACGGCTGCTGCCCCAGTACCGCGACCTGTTGCTATACGAAGGTCTCCATCAGGAAGTGATGCTCCTGAAGCTGAACCACCCCGTCTTTGCATATGCGAGAGACTGGTTAGTACACAACCATCCCCAACTGAACAAGACCCTTCTGGAACGGTGCGTCACCCACGTGGTGGAACGGGATTTGTTGGCGGGTGATTTCCTAGCCGCCCGAGACCTCCTGGAGCATTTCGCCGATCTGAACATCTGGATCATCCGCGGCATGTTCGAGCTGCTCTCGGGCCGCAAGGACGAAGCTCGGTTTGCCTATGAACAGGCCCTCCGTCAGGTTGGCAAGAGCAAGACCGCACAGATTGAGTATCTCCTCAGCTTTCCCGCTACTTTGCACACTCTGCTGCTGATTCAGTCCGATCAGACGCCGACGGACCACCAGCAGGTCCGAAACTGGATGACCTGGCTGAACGCCAGCCGAATCTACAGCGGGTATCGCGATACCTATGCTTTCCTGGCGGAATTGCTTGCGTGGCACGAAGGCTACGACATAGCCGCCCGTTTGAAATCCGAAGCCCGGTTCTTCCCTACAACCAATGTCCCTGCGCTGATCCGAGCCAGCAGTTATGTGACACAACTGCTCTCCTGGTTCTACACCTCGCAGACCAAGGCGATGAAGAACCGCAAGCACGCGATCCTTTCCGAGCTCGAGAGCTTCCTCCACGAGTGTAGTACGGGCGGTGCCAACTGGGTGGGAATGCAAATCGTCCGCCTGCTGAGCAGGCTTGGCCAAACGCTGCCGGCTTATCGCGACCAGGCCGAGGCATTCTTCCGCGACACCCCGGCCAAGGACCTGTCCGAACTGTGGCCCATCAAAGAGATCTGGGAGAGCCGGATCGACGCCTTGGAACAGCTTCTGCACGAAGCACAAGACGCCGAAACCCGTCCGACGAACGCCTCACGACGTCTGGGCTGGAAGTTGCGGGAGTGGAAACACGCCGGTCGAATTGAAGTTATCCCGGTCGAACAGAAGCAGACCAAAACCGGCGGCTGGACCAAAGGCCGGGAGATCGGGGTATATCGGCTCGCCCAACTGAATCCTCAGGAAATCGATTATCTGACCGACCAGGACAGAGCGGCCCTGGTCAACATCACCGGACGACGCGAATACTACGATATGGTTTATCGTCTTGACACCGGCCTGGCGCTGCGGGCTCTGACGGGACACCCCAACGTCTTCTGGGAAGACCACCCCCACCTCCCGGTAGAAATCGTGCAAGGGACACCGGAGGTATGCATCGTTCCCAAGGCTCATCACTTGTGCATCCGAATGATCCCCTATCCGGAGGTCGATGTCGGCGCCAACTTCGCCAGTATCATCACCAAGGAGTCGCCGACCCGGGTGCGAGTTGTGGTGTTCGAACCCAAGCACATTCGCATGGCCGAGATCCTGGGTCCCGACGGGGTTTCGGTCCCGAAGGACCACTCCGAGTCGGTGCTGAACCGACTACAGGGCTTGTCCAAGCACGTGGCCATCCAATCAGATGTGGCCTTGGCGACCGAGGGGGCCGAGGTCGTCGAACCGGACAGCCAACCCCGCCTCCGCCTGCAACGTCTGGACCAGGGCCTCCGGGCGGAGATGGTCGTCGCTCCGCTGGGCAACCAGTCGCAACGGGCTTTTACTCCCGGTGTCGGCAATCCGCATTTGGTCGAATTCATCGGGGGCAAGCCCCTCCAGACCCATCGTGTCCTCCAGGACGAAGCCGATCGCGCTGCCGCCGCATTGGAAGCGATCGGGTTGGATGATGAGAAGGGGGATTACCTCTGGATCCTGGACGATCCCGAAATGGCTTTGGGACTCCTGGAAAGGCTTCAGGAGGTGAACGAACAGACCCTGCGGGTCGAGTGGCCCAAGGGCGACCCGATCACCGTAAGGTCGCTTTCGCCGCAGCAGTTGCGTCTCTCGATCCATTCGGCCCAAGACTGGTTCGAAATCGAGGGTGAAATCCGTGTGGACGAAAACCTCATGATCCGGATGCAGGCCCTTTTGGAGGAGATCGAAAACGGGGACAAGCGGTTTATTGCCTTGGGCAAGGATCAGTACGTCGCCCTTACGAAACAACTGCGAAAGCAGCTTCAGTGGCTCGCCACGGGTGGCCAATTCACCGGCAAAGGCAACAGGCTCCGCATCCATCCGCTGGCGGCCATCAGCTTGGAAAAGTGGAAGAATGAAATCGGTGAGTTTCAGGCCGATGCGACGTTCGATGCCCACATCGATCGTTTCCGAAGGGTTGAATCGTACCAGCCGATGGTCCCCTCGACGCTCCAAACACAATTGCGTCCCTACCAGAGGGACGGCTTTATTTGGCTGGCTCGCCTGGCCGAATGGGGAGTCGGCGCATGCCTGGCCGACGACATGGGGCTAGGCAAGACCATTGAGGCTCTGGCTCTGATCCTGCACCGTGCGTCGCAGGGCCCGACGCTGGTCGCCGCTCCGACCAGCGTCTGTGCCAATTGGGTCTTCGAAGCCCAACGGTTTGCCCCGACTCTGCGGCCCATCCGTTTCGGCATCGGCGACCTCGGCCGGCGTAACGACGTCCTGAAGGCCCTCGGTCCTTTCGACTTGCTGATCTGCTCCTATACACTACTCCAGCAGGAGGCCGAGGCAATAAAGGATGTGAAGTTCGCGACGATCGTCCTGGATGAAGCCCAAGCGATTAAGAACGCCGCCACGAAGCGGTCGTCGGCCGCAATGAACCTCAACGGGGGATTCCGCATGATCTGCACCGGTACCCCCATTGAGAACAGGCTCTCGGAACTCTGGAATCTATTCCGCTTCATCAACCCGGGCCTGCTGGGCTCGGAAGAGCGGTTCCGCGAACGTTTCGTCCGACCCATCGAGGGAGAGCGAGACCCGGGGGCCAACCACGTGCTCAAAGCCATCGTCCAGCCCTTCATTTTGCGGCGGACCAAGGCCCAGGTGCTCGAAGACCTGCCGCCGCGGACAGAAGTGATGCGGCTGGTCGAACTGAGCCCCGAAGAGCGGGCCCTGCACGAATCCCTCCGCCAGCGGGCGTTGGAGCGACTCGAAGGCACGCGGGAGATGGACCGCGGCCAGGCTCATATCCAGGTGCTGGCCGAACTGATGAAGCTGCGCCGCTGCTGCTGCAATCCGCGTTTGGTGGTGCCTAATTGCGGCCTGACCGGCTCCAAGCTCGAAGCCTTCGCGGAACTAGTGGACGAGCTGATTGACAACCAGCACAAGGCTCTGGTCTTCTCGCAGTTCGTGGACCATCTAACCTTACTCCGCGAGTACCTCGACGCCAAGGGCATCCGCTACCAGTACCTCGACGGCCAAACCCCGGCCAAGACCCGCCAACGACGGATCGACGCCTTCCAGAACGGCGAAGGGGATCTCTTCCTGATTTCGCTCAAAGCCGGCGGCCTGGGCCTGAACCTGACCGCAGCCGACTACGTGATCCACATGGACCCCTGGTGGAACCCGGCGGTCGAAGACCAGGCCTCCGACCGGGCCCACCGTATCGGACAGACCCGCCCGGTGACGGTCTACCGGCTGGTGGCCGCGGATACCATCGAGGAAAAGATCGTCCAACTCCACCATGCCAAACGCGACTTGGCCGACTCGCTCCTCGAAGGCACCGACACCGCCCACACCCTCACGGCCGACGAGTTGATCGACCTGTTGCGAAATCGCTGACGGGAAAGACACGAGGGGAACCTTCGTTGGGAATGTCCCTGCTGCATTCTGGCTCGCGGCGGCATCGGCCCTCCAAAGAACATCCCATTTCACGGGGGGCTGCAAAGTAACGTACCACGGTTTCTTACCGGAATAACTATAGATGCAAGGTCGCTCCGACCGAAGGATAGCAGTGGTAATTAGTGGACAGAGAGCATCGAACAATATAGGGGAAATAGCACAATTCAGTCGAGTGGGATTGTAGGATTTGCAGGAATTGTGATAGAATATGCAACCGGTCGGTCGGTTTGGAAAACTCAAACGACCCGCAGGCAGAACGAAACGCAGGATTACAGGTTCCGACTATGAAAAAAGGCACCAACAACGAGGAATACATCATCAAACCGGCAGAACGGGTCACCCGTTTGCCGCCTTATCTGTTCGGACGTCTGAATGCGATGCGGCACGCCCGACGGCAGAAGGGCGAAGATATCATCGATCTGGGCATGGGCAATCCAATGGACCCGGCCCCTCAGATCGTGGTCGAGAAACTCTGCGAGGCCGCCAAGGACCCGCGCAACCATCGCTACAGCGCCTCCAAGGGGATCAAGAACCTCCGTGGCGAGATGGCTAAGAAGTACGCCCGAAAATGGGGCGTCGATCTCGACCCGGACACCGAGGTCCTCGCTTGCATCGGATCCAAGGAAGGCTTCAGCCACATGTGTTTGGCCCTGCTGGGACCGGGCGACACTGCTATTGTGCCCGACCCGGCCTTTCCGATTCACAACTACGGCGTAATCCTGGCCGGCGCCAACGTCATCACTGTTCCTCTGGGCAACGACCAGAAGTTCCTCGACACCATCGCGATGGTGTGCGAGACCCTGTTCCCCAAGCCTAAACTACTGATCCTGAATTATCCCCACAACCCCACCGCCATGACGGTCGATCCGGGTTTCTTCGAGCCGGTGGTGGATCTGGCCAAGTACTTCAAGTTCCAGGTCATCCACGACTTCGCTTACGGTGAGACCCTTTTCGACGGCTACAAAGCCCCCAGTTTCCTCTCGACCAAGGGCGCCAAAGACGTCGGCGTCGAGTTCACGACGATGAGCAAGCCCTACAGCATGGCGGGCTTCCGCGTCGGGTTCGTGGCAGGCAACAAACAGATGATCGACTACCTGGCCACCATCAAGGGCTACTACGATTATGGCATCTTCCAGGCGATCCAGATCGCAGGAATCATCGCGATGCGTCACTGCGATAAGGACATCGATGCCCAGAACGCCAAGTACCAGAGTCGGCGGGACGTCGTCTGTGATGGCCTCCAACGACTCGGCTGGCAGGTCGAAAAGCCCCGGGCCAGCATGTTCGTGTGGACCAAGGCTGCGGAAGAACACCTCAACGGCAAAGGCACGATTGATTACGCGATGGACCTCATGGAACACGCAGAGGTCGCGATCAGTCCCGGCCGGGCCTTTGGCGAAAACGGCGAAGGTTACTTCCGCATCGCCCTGGTCGAGAACGAACAGCGTCTCCGCCAGGCGATCCGAAACATCAGCCGGTACGTGCAGCAGCGTCCCGTTCGCAAGGCCCGAGCCGCGAAGAAGTGAGCAACCGCACGGCACGTGCGCCACATCGGTCCCATTCGTCCCATAGATTCCATCCGTCCTGTGGGACGAATGGGACACAAATAGCCCCCCCCAAACGGCCCGTCTCCACGAATCCTCTTTTGAATTCCGTCCGTGCACGTGCTGTAATCGCGAGGTCGACGGAAACGACAAAATCCTCTTCATCCCCGCCCATTCACCCCTCGACAGTTTCCCGGTTCGTTGAAGATGTCGGAAATCCGACCCCCGAGGTCCTGCTGAGAATGACGCTCCCCGTAAGAACCACCGACAGTCGATGCAAAGAAAAGGAAGGGGAACGAAGGTGGCAAAATAGAATTCTCGTCCGGTTGTTCATGCTATGAATTCAGGACATGGATAGGTATGTGGTAACGCCGGCGCCCGCAGAAAAAAAGAGAGCTCGAGTATCGAGGTTGACGACCTTGATCCGGGGCTGCATAATGCAAATACAGGCTGTATCCCATGACAGAGCTTCTTCTGCGGCACGCCAACCTGGTGAGTTGTGGCGGTCTCCGCACTTTCCGAGCGAAGGCGACTCTGCCCGGCCGATCATGCAGAACAAGGACGACAATATGCCGAAACGGCCCAGACGATCGAAAAAACCTCTCCACGTAGCCTTGGTCTACAACGCAGACACCGGGATCATTCCGGATACGCCGGAGGATCGGGGTAGCACTTCCGACCTAAGGAACATGATCCGCGACATGGCGAGAGCGCTGCGATCGCTGGGACATCAGGTCACAATTCTTCCGCTGGCGCACGACCTGTTCGCTTTTCAATGCAAACTTCGTCGTCTGTCCCCCGACGTGGTGTTCAATCAATACGACGATGTGGTGCATGGCGCTCTGTATGAAATGCGATTTGCCGCGATGGTGCGAATGATGGGTTTTCCCCTCACCGGCTCACCGGCTCTGGCGCTGGGGCTGAGTCGCTATAAGTACATGTCCGCCAGTCTGCTCCATGGCCTGGGAATTCCGATCCCGCCGTGTACGGCATTGTTGGAAAAGGTCGGCGACGTAGACCGGCACGACTGGAAGTTTCCACTGATCGTTCAGCCCAGCCAGGAACATTCGGGCATCGGTCTGGATCGGGATTCCATCGTAACATCGAAGAAGGCCTTGCGACGGCAAGTGGGACATGTCTTGCGGAATTTCAATCAGCCTGCCCTCGTCCAGCGGTTTCTGCCCGGCCGGGAATTCAACGTGGGCATCGTCGGAGGCAAACGCCCGCGTGTGATGCCGCTGGCGGAAGTCAACTATGGAGAGCTGCCCCCCGAGATTCCGCCGATCATGTCGTATGCGGCCAAATGGATCGAAACGTCGGTGGAGTACAAAAAGACGTCGGTGATCTGTCCGGCGGAGGTGGAGCCCCAGCTGGCTCAGCAGATCAGCGACATTGCGATCCGCGCCTTTCGAGCGGTCAGGTCCTGGGGATATAGCCGGGTCGACATCCGTCTGGACGAAGCCGGCGTGCCGAGAGTCCTGGAGGTGAACTGCAACGCCTCTTTGGAGGAGGGCGTCGCCTTGGCCCGCTCGGCAGAGAGAGCCGGGATCCAGTATCCCCAGTTGCTGCAGATGATCATCGACGCGGCCCTGGAGGGACCTCCCTACGACGTGAGCGTTCCCATGTCGTTCTAGCCTTCGCAGATCCCCAATTCGAGGAGGCACATACGAGCGCCTTGAGAAAGATCGGTCAGCCAACCCAAAACCCTACAAGCGAGGGTCCGCCGGGCTCTTACTGGCTTCGGTCGTGCCTCCGTAGGCACCCATATTGACAATGTTGCCGTGGGGCATGGGCTCGTGGGCGATCGGGCTCTGGGGATCTCCGCTGTCAATACAGGGGCTGGTCAATGCGTCTGAAATCCAGGTCCCGGCCACCGGGTCCCAACGACCCGCCAAGGATTTAAGGTGGTAATCGCCCCCTGTCCAAATAGCCCGCACGTTCTGCGAATCCAGCGTTTCTTCCGGTTTGTCTCGGTTCACCCAGACGCCGCGGACGGCGAAGAGAGGGTCTGCATGAAGGTTGCCTAAGTCGGGCCACCAACCTCGAACGGCGCAGTAACGAATGAGAGGCTTGCTGGCGATGGTCTTGGCGATTTCCTGGGGACTGTTCCCCCAGAGGATGGAGTTGGTCATGGTGATATTGCTGTCGATCAGCGTCAGAGCCGCTCCCTCAAACCCCGCATCGTTGTCGGCGATCGTGCAATGGATCAGCACGGCCTGGCTGTTCTCGAAACGCAAGGCGGCTCCACCGGAATCCAAACATCGATTGCCCACGATCAGGCAGTTGGCCAGCGTGGGGCTGGCGCCGGTGCAGTCGATCGCCCCGGCCGGGTAGCCTGTGCCCTTGGTGATGACGAATCCGACCAGGCTGCATTTGTCGCCGCTGCCGGGGCGAATGCGTACGACCGGGCCGTTACCCTGGCCCTCGATCACGGCGCAGGGCCCCCCGTGGGGATTCTGCAGGTCGATCGCGGTGAGGTACACCTTCTTACCCAGCAGATCGATGTTCTCTCGGTAGACCCCCGGCGCGACGATGATCGAAGTGCCGTCGGCCGCGACGTCCAACGCCTCCTGAATTCGGTCGAACGGATGTAGAAAAGTCCCGTTCTCCAAGGGATCGCTCGCCTGACTGTCGAATGGCTTGGGATCGCCCGGCGCATCGTCGTCCACATAGATCTCGGTCCACAGGCTGACGAAAGTCGCCCGGACAGACGCGTCGGAGGTGAGGGTGACAAACATCGGGTTCTGCGTGCTGGAATAGCTCCCGGACCAGCCCGCGAATTTGAAGCCGGGATCAGCTTTGGCCTCCAAGCGGACGGCGGCGTTGTAGTCGTATCCGAATTCACCTTCCCCCGGATCGATCACGGCCCCGCCGGCGGTCGAGGTGACTCGAAGAACGTGTCCGGCGTGGGAGTCTCGTTCGATGTAGATGCCGGGGTTGTTCGCCTGGATCTGCGGGAGGTACTCGTCGTAGGCGCTCTGATTGAGCGGGTTGTTGCGCAGGTCCAGCCTGCGGAGGGACGTCAGGCGGGTCAGGCACGAGATGTCGCGCACCTGGTTGTTGTGGACGTCCAGATACGACAGGTTCTTCAAGCCGCACACGGGGCTCAGATCGCTGATGCGATTGAATCCGACCTGTAATTCGCGAAGGTTCGACAGTCTGCTGATTTCCTCAAGGCTCGATATCTGATTGTCCTCCAGGTGCAAAGTCTTGAGGCTGGGTAAATCGGTCAGCGACGAGATCTCGCTGATCTGGTTGACCCGCAGGATCAGCGTGTGGAGATTGGGCAGTCCCGCCAGCGGCGAAACGTCGCTGATTCGATTGGCGTGCAGATTCGCGATGGTCAGACTCTTCAATCCGCTCAGCGGGCTCAGGTCGCTGATCTCATTGGTGTTGAAGACGATCACCGACAGGTTGGGCAGTCCCGCCAACGGGCTCAGGCTGCTCACGCGATTGTGCGTCATTTCCAGGGTGACCAGGTTCTTGGCGTGCTCCAGACCCGTCAGGCTCGTGATATTCTGGGAATTGGCGGTCAATCCGATCAGCCCCAACATGTCCGAGGGCGTCGGGTCATGGACCCACAGCTCCTCCTCCACGAGTTCCTTCAGACGGGCGTCGCTGAACGTGACGGGCGTTTCCGCCTGCCCAAGTCCGACCCACCCCAACAGCAGAATCGACGACAGCAGCAATCGTGTCATGGGAAGACTCCCGACAATGCAACGAAGGTCCGCAAGACAGTCCGCCGGATGCGTGGAAAGGGTCACCTCCGCGGTCGGAGCGTTGTCGAGATCGAAGTCTCGGCGGTACGCATCGAACACACGACAATCCCCACCCGCCTCCCGGCACGGTGATGCCTGACTGAACCGCCATGTATAACCACAGACGTGGGTTGCGGGGACCCGACCGATCCCCACCCCTTCCTCTCCAGGGAGGTTCTGCGACCCTGCCTTGGATCTTCGCCCCGAGGAACGGTCGTCGTCGAAGCACAACTCACGTTCTGTGTCGTTCCAATCCAGAACTATCTACTTAGTATATCAACAATCGGCCGTTGCGCCAATAGGAAAAGTACTCAGCAAAGACCTCATCAGATGATGGTCTGGATCCTGGTTCACCCGCCGATCCCCGTTTGGCCCTGGAGAAATTGCATCCGCAAACCACAGGCGTCGTGGTTCGTTCGCGGCAGGCGTGGAAATGGAGCTGGGGTTCTGTTATGATCGGTCACGATGGCTGAAAGCAGAATGCAAACACGGGTCGTTCTTTCCTTCGATCGCGGCACGCTCCTGTTGAACGGACTGCAGCCGCGGGAGCTCTGTGCTTTGCCCGAGGGGTCGGTGTGGAAATGGGACGCCCGCGTCGGGGCCTGGCGGTGCGATGCAATTCATTATGCGACCGTGCGGGCGACGCTAAACCGCCGGTTCGGAGCGGGCTTTCACGATGAATTGCCGACGCCGGTCCGGGTCTTGTGGCCGAAGAGGGATCTGCCGGAGCCCCGGACCGAGCAGGCCGAAGCGTTGGCGGCCTGGATTCGGACGGGCCGACGAGGACAGATCGTCATGCCCACAGGGACCGGCAAGACGGAGGTGGCCTTTGCCGCGATGGCCGAGTCGCAGGTGGCGACGCTGGTCGTGGCGCCCGTACGGGACCTGATGTACCAGTGGCACCGCCGCATCCTCAAAACGTTCGGTTACGACGCCGGCATCGTCGGCGACACCACGTTCGACATCCGTCCGGTGACCGTGACGACGTACGACAGCGCGTACATCCACATGGACAAGATGGGCGCCGGCTTCGGCCTGCTGATCTTCGACGAGGAGCATCACCTTCCCGGACGGTGCCGGCGGGAGGCCGCGATTCTCAGCGCCGCGCCGATGCGCCTGGGACTGACCGCGACGCCCGAGCGGTCGGACGGCCTCCACGCGGACCTCGACTGGCTCGTCGGTCCGGTTGCGTACAACCTGTCGTTTAAGCACGTGCGGGGCTCCACGCTGGCGGACTTCGACGTGGTCCGCATCCCGGTGGCGCTGACCGACGTCGAGCAGGCGACGTACGACCAGTGCAGCCGGGTCGTGCGGCACTTCATCACCTCCCGGCGAAAGGAGCAGCCGGGCTACTCGTGGCAGGACCTGTGCAAGGAAATGGGCAAGGACCCGCAGGCCCGCCACGCGCAGAAGGCCTACTACCTCAAGCAATCCATCGAGGACCGGGCCGCCGAGAAGCTCCGTGTCCTGGAGGACCTTTTTCGCCTGCACGTCGGCCAGCCGATGATCGTCTTCGCGGGCTCCAACGCGATGGCGGTTGAGGTCTCCAAGCGGTTCCTGGTGCCCGCTATTCTCTCGCACACGCCCAAGCGCGAGCGTCTGGCCGTACTCGACGGGTTCGCGAAAGGACAGTTCACCGTCCTGGTGGCCAATCGCGTGCTCGATGAGGGCGTGGATGTACCCGAGGCCAAGGTCGCCGTCGTAATCGGAGGGCAGGCCTCGACGCGCCAGGCCACGCAGAGACTCGGCCGGATCCTGCGACGCACAGGCGACGCCAGAGCGACTCTGTACGAAGTGGTCTGCGAGGACACCAAGGACGTCGAGCGATCCCGCAAGAGGCGAAGAACCGATGCTTACGAGCGAACAGTCCACCGTCGAGTATAAGGACGGACGGGCCATTCCCGACCGGCTCACGCAGGCGACGCATCGGCACTATCGCGACTACGCCGAGCGGATGCTGGCGGTCTATCGCGACGGCGCGGGCCGCCGGCGACGCGACTTGCACAAGACAATCGAAGCGATCTTCGCCGATGAGCCCGACTGTCCGGTCCGACGCATTCAGGCCTTCTGCAAGTTGCTCGACGATGCCGCCGTCTACCACGCCGACCCCGCGGGCAAGGCCTCCAAGCTCCGGCTGGAAGTCTTCTCTCTCGCCGCACGTCTGCACCCGCTCGTCCAGGAGCCCGACCGCCTGTTCGAGCACCAGGAGGCCCAGGCCAAGGCGAAACTGGCGCAGAAAATGGGGATGCCATGGGACCAGATCGAGGCCGCCCTCTACAGCGATGTCCTTGCGTTCCAGCAACTCGAGTCCTTCCCCGGCTATCCCGACGCCGGAACGTTTCTCTCCCGCTACAACGTCGCGCAGCTCCAGGCGGCGCTCTACCGCGCCGAGCGAGTCGTCGTCACGGCGACGCGGGATCTCAAGACCATCGTCCGCTACGCCAAGCTGGCTCGCCTGCTGCACGAGATCGAGCGGCTGGGCCCGTCCCGCTATCGAATCGTGTTCTCCGGTCCAGCGTCGGTGCTTCGCGAGACCCGACGCTACGGCGTGAACTTCGCCCGTTTCCTTCCGGCGTTGCTGGCCTGCAAGGACTGGGAGCTGGCCGCGAGGGTGCAAACGCCCTGGAAGGCGACGGCAAAACTCCTGATCTCTGACGCCGACCGCTTCACCAGCCACTTACCCGCGCCGCAGGAGTTCGATTCCGCCCTGGAAGAGTCCTTCGGGGACAAGTTCGGTCCAGCCCGCAACGGATGGCGGCTCATCCGTGAGGGTGACATCCTTCATGAACACCAGGCGACCTTCGTCCCGGACTTCACGTTCCGCCACGACGATGGAACCGAAGTCTTCCTGGAAATCGTCGGATTCTGGACCCCCGAGTATCTGGAAGAGAAACGCCGGACACTTCGCCGATTCCAGCGACACAGGATTCTCCTGGCGGTACCGAAAGACTCTCTTCGCGAAAACGCCCAGATCACAAACCAAGTCGTCGTCTACAAGACTTCACTCAAGATCGAGCCGGTTCTGACCGCTCTCGAATCAATCAGAAACCGGTGACGGTTCAGATCCGCCGGTTCATCCGGCGAAACTGGGTTGGCAGGGTCCTGGCACACCCCTAATGGGCGTTTGGAAGAAGTTATGTGCTCTGGCAGCAGGATCGGATGGCCTCACTTCTTCTGCCCCGGCTGCTTGGGGGCAGGAGCGTACCAGGCGATGCCTTCGAACTTCCAGGACTTGGACAGCTCTTTGATCATCATGTCCTTGGTGGCTTCGTCCATGGTGTAGAAATGCTGCTTGAGGCTGTCGGACCAGAAGCGGTAAACCGGTCGGGCGCCTTCGGGCTGTTGGCCTTCGGGATAGGCGAAGAATGCGATACCCTGATACTTCCAGGCGGTCGGCTGCGTGTCGAGGATCTTGTACTTCTCTTCTTCGCTGATGGTACAGAAATGTCGCTTCGAGGTCGTCGAAACGAAGTGGTAGACCGGCGCGGCATTCTCGATCACCCCAATATAGACGCCGGGTGCAAAACCCTGACTCGCAGGATCATCAAAGTTGATCGAGGGCTTGTTCGGTTCCGCAACCGCCACCGCCGCGGCAGGTTTGTCTGGTTCGATCGAGAGGGGGGCTTTTACCGTCTCGCCCCGCGGAGCGTTCGGATCTTTAAGTTGCTGCGTTTGGGTCGGCTTGTCCGCGATCGACGCCTGAGAAACGGGAGCCGGAATGGTCGCAGGCGTTATCGCCTGGGTCGGATCGGCTTTCTTCGCAATGGCAGACGCAGCGTTCGGATCCTTGACCTGCGGCTGTGCGCTCTTGGTGGGCGAGGCTGCGTCAGCCGTTTCGATGGGTTTGCTCGGAATCCGCTGCTGCTGTTCCAGACGGTGCAACAGGTTCTCCGTCCGTGCCGAATCGGCGTCGGGAATCTGATTGCTGAGCACCAGATCGGCAAGACCGGACTGGGTCTGCCCCACAAGGCCCGAATCGGTCAGTGGAGTGCCGATTTCCACGTTTGTCAGCAGCCCTGCCCTGTCGATCTGGATCGGTTCTGCAGGCTCGGATCGCGGCTTGACCGCCGGAACCGACGTTTCAATGGGTGGAGCCGCTGGAACAACTTCGATCGTCGTGAATTGTTTTCGCAAATCCCGGATGGCCAGACTGTGGAAATTCCCGGCGGAGATCGCAGCGTACCGGCCCCCCTCAGGAACTGCGCACTGCCCGTAGTTGTCCTGGCCCCAGGCTTCGATTCGACCGTCGCGGCGGAGAGCAAGGTTGTGAAGCGATCCGGCGGCCACAGCGATGAAGTTGTTACCCGATGGAGTTTTACATTGGCCTTCGGAGTTGCGTCCCCAAGCAACGAGCGTGCCGTCCGACCGGACCGCGAGACTATGCATAGTGCCTGCTGCGATATGGACGAAATTTCTGCCTTCGGGAACACTGGACTGGCCGTCGCCGTTACCTCCCCAGGCGACGAGCGTGCCGTCGGTTCTGAGAGCCAAGCTGTGATAGTAGCCGCCGGCGACCTCCACGTAATCCTTACCCGGCGGCGGGTCACACTGTCGGGCTTCGTTCCAGCCCCATGCGGCGATCGAGCCGTCCATGCGAATCGCCAAGCTATGCCAGGTGCCTGCTGCAATAGCTCGAAACTTGGCGCTCCGAGGCACCGAACACTGCCCCCGCGAGTTGTCGCCCCAGGCGATGACGGTGCCGTCGGCTCTCAGCGCGAGGCTGTGATACATCCCCGCCGCGATCGCGACGAAGTTGTTGCCGTAAGGAATGTTGCATTGGCCCGAGGAATTCTCCCCCCACGCCATGAGCGAACCGTCGACAAGCAAGGCCAAGCTGTGGTAACCGCCGGCAGCGACAGCCATGCACTCCCGGCTCGGCACCGCGTTCGAACGCCCGCCTAGGCTTTCGCCCCAAGCAAACACCTGTCCCGGCTGGGCATGACACACGACCGGAGCGGCGATAAGCAACCCCAGAACGATCAGTCGTCCCGCCCACACGGCTGGAACTTCATGAATTCGTACGTCTGTCCTCATGAAGGCAACACTCTCTGACAACGGCTCTTAACCCCAGCCTCCACACTGGAACCCCAGCGGGCTCATCGCACCCAGCCGGCCCTTTCTATTGTACATTATTCGACGGGCAATTCAAGGACAAACCCCTGGATTCCCCAGACACAATCGCGCATCTCGTCCCAAATCTCCTTTTTTATCGTCATTCCCAGGGGTGATCATTGGCATTGAGCCATTCGGCGGTTCAAGAAATGAAACCGCAGCAAAGGCTATCTTTGTGTATGGCGGTTGTAAGGTCCATAGGTTTTGTTTGTCCTGTGCCTACCGTAGGACCAATAGAACGCATTGGACATACAGGGTTTGCGGCGATCCGCACACTTGTGCGTCGCTGGATGCGAGACCTGCCGAGCTAGGCAACGTCCGATAGAATCTGCTCTTCCACGACAATGACAACTTTTGTAGGGGTTTTCAATCCGTCTGCAGATCGGAGTGTCTGTGACGTTCAAGAGGGAAATTGTCGAAACCATTTATGTTGACGTTACGACGGATTATCGCGATGTTGATTGTGGTCGGCCGGCAATCCGGTCGTAGGTTGGCCACAAAATGTTTTCACGGCAAACAAACAATCTGTCCGTCCTGTTTTCTGGTGGTTCCTGGAAGGGGTAATAAATCCTTGACAGGGTTTCGTCCCCCCACTACAGTAAGGCCTTTGTTTTCCCCTCCGGCAGGTACGGGGTCTGACCATAATGGAGCCGCACTAACCAACGGCAGGATTAAAAAAAGGAGAAAAGTACATGGCAACAAAGATAGGAATCAACGGTTTCGGTCGTATCGGCCGGCTGGTACTCCGCGCGATGGCCGACAAGTTCGACAGGTTCGACGTCGTGGCAATCAACGATCTGTTCGACGCTGACATGCTGGCCTACATGTTCCGATACGACTCGACCCAGGGCAAGTTCCCCGGCAAGGTCGAGGCCAAGGGCAGCGCCTTGGTCATCAACGGCAAAGAGATCCCGATTCTGGCCGAGAAAGACCCGTCCAAGTTGCCGTGGGGCGCCAAGGGCGTGGATGTCGTGCTCGAGTCAACCGGCAAGTTCACCTCCCGGGCCGCCGACGGCAAGCCGGGCTACGACAGCCATTTGGCGGCCGGAGCCAAGCGAGTGTTGCTCAGCGCTCCAGCCAAGGACAAGCCGGACGGCACCATCGTGTTGGGTGTCAACGACAACGAGCTCAACGCCTCGATGAAGTGCATCTCGAACGCCTCCTGTACAACAAACTCGCTGGCCCCGGCCTGCAAAGTCCTTCACGAGAAGATCGGCATCGTCAAGGGTCTGATGACCACGGTACACGCCTACACCAACGACCAGGCGATCCTCGACATGCCCTATAAGGACAAACGTCGCGGACGAGCGGCCGCGATCAACACGGTGCCCTCGACCACCGGTGCCGCCAAGGCCTTAGGGGAGGTTATCCCGGCCCTCAAGGGCAAACTGCACGGCTATGCCCTACGGATTCCGGTGCCCACCGGTTCAATCACGGATCTGACTTTCCTGGCCGCCAAGAAAACAACGGTCGAAGAGATCAACGGAGCAATGAAGGCCGCGGCGGAAGGCCCGATGAAGGGCATCATCGAGTACGTCACCGATCCGATCGTGTCGACGGACATCATTCACAATCCGCACAGCTCGATCTTCGACAGCACCAACACGATGGTCCTCGACGGCGACATGGTCAAGGTCACGATGTGGTACGACAACGAGTGGGGTTACTCCTGCCGCAGCGTCGACTTGCTGGAGAGAATCGCGAAGCTGAAGTAATTTACGATTTATGATTGATGATTTGCGATTTGAGCGTCGGCGTCGTCCTCTCGGAGGTTATGGGGGGTCGCCGCCGACGCCAAACCGTCAGTCGTAAATGGTAAAGATTCATTCAAAGGGGATTTTATGGCCAAGAAAACGGTTGCGGATGTCGATGTCAAAGGCAAGAAGGTCCTGATGCGGGTCGATTTCAACGTGCCGCAGGACGACAATGGCAACATCACCAGCGACGATCGCATCGTCAAGGCGCTGCCGACGATCCAAAACGTGCTCAATCGTGGCGGCAGTCTGATCCTGATGAGCCATCTGGGCCGGCCCGAGGGCGCCCGCGATGACGCGTACACCCTCAAGCCGGTGGCCGTGCGGCTTTCCGAACTGCTTGGGAAAAAGGTGATCTTCGCCGACGACAGCGTCGGTCCGGACGCCACCGCCAAGGCCAAAGCCCTCAAACCTGGCGATGTCCTGCTCCTGGAGAACCTGCGCTTCAACCGGGAAGAGGTCATCAAGGACAAGGCCGCCAAGGAGGACAAGCAGCTTCGTGACGCGAAGGACAACTTCGCCAAGAAGTTGGCGGCGATGGCGGACATCTACGTCGACGACGCTTTCGGCACCGCCCACCGCGACAACGCTTCGATGTACACGGTGCCTCAGGTTATGGAGGGTAAGCCCCGTGTGATCGGCTTCCTGATCGAGAAAGAGCTGAAATTCCTCGGCGAGACCATCAGCAACCCGGTGCATCCGTTCGTCGCCATCCTCGGCGGGGCCAAGGTCTCCGACAAGATCGGCGTCATCGAAAACTTGATCGGCAAGGTCGACCGCATCATCATCGGCGGCGCGATGGCCTATACGTTTTTGAAGACGCGAGGGAAGGCCATCGGCGGCAGCCGGGTCGAGGACGATTTCCTCGACAAAGCCCAAGAGCTGCTGGACCGTGCCGCGGATAAAAACTGCGAAGTCTTGCTCCCGCCGGACCATGCGGTCGTCCGAAAGCTGGAGGCCGGCGCGGAACATCGAATCGCGGTCGGCGACATCGATCCGGGCTGGCAAGCCGTGGACATTGGGCCGATGGCCCGCAAAGAATTCGCCGAGAAAATCGTGGACGCCAAGACCATCTGCTGGAACGGGCCGATGGGTGTATTTGAGATCCCCCCCTTCGACCAGGGTACCAAAGCCATCGCCCAGGCGGTCGCCCAGGCGACCGCGAACGGCGCCAAGAGCATCGTCGGCGGCGGGGACAGCGCCAGCGCCATCGAGCAACTCGATCTGCAGGACAAGATCAGTCACATCTCCACCGGCGGCGGCGCCTCCCTCGAATTCCTTGAAGGCAAGAAATTCAAGGCCATCGAAATCTTGGATGATAAATAGTCAATGTCGGACTTGAACCGGGATGGTCGACGGTCGATTTGAGAATCGCAGGATCCACCATCCCGGTTTCTTTGGTCGGACGAGGGATGGTTCCATGAACAAGCAGATGCCGAAGGCCGGCACGGTTGAGATCGTCCCCTCCATCCTCAGCGCGGATTTTGCCCGGCTGGCAGATGAGATCGCCGTTGTGGCCTCGGCAGGCGTCAAGATGCTGCACCTGGATGTCATGGATGGGCATTTTGTACCCAACATCACCATCGGCCCCCCTGTCATCGCCAAACTTCGCAAACACAGCGACCTCTTCTTCGACAGCCACCTCATGATCAGCGAGCCGGCCCGGTACATCGAAGCCTTCGCCAAGGCCGGTGTGAACAACATCACCTTTCACATCGAAGTGACGGACGAACCCGAGCGAATCGTCGAGCAGATTCACGCGCTGGGCTGCACTGCCGGCATCACACTGAACCCGGAAACCCCCGTTGAATCGATCCGCAAGGTCGCCCCCCTGTGCGAGATGGTCTTGGTCATGACCGTCCGTCCCGGCTTCGGCGGCCAGTCCTTCATGGCCGACGCGGCCCGAAAGGTCATCGAGGTCCGCAGGATGGTTGGTCCGCATATCCGCGTCGAGGTCGACGGCGGCATCGATCCCGACACGACCCCGATCGTAGTCTCCTACGGAGCCGACACCCTTGTGGCCGGGAACGCCATCTTCGGCCAAGCCGACCGCATCGCCGCCATCGAGGCCCTCCGCAAGGCCGGTGGAAAAGGGTGACTTTTCGATGTCCGACTTCAGATTCGTGCCCAGCGACCGCGATGAGACTCTGAAGTTGGCCATCGAGATTCAAAGATCGTGCCCCCCTGCCGAACACGATTTCGGTGTCACCCGGTCGTGACCCCAAAACACCGAGATTCTTCCCACAAGAAAGTCGCAAAATGCGCCGGCGAGGCGTTTCCAGTCACACCGACCGGAGAAGCAACCGCGCCGGCAACACCTGTGGAGGCATATTCAAATCAAAACAACCTGAGCTTACATCTGTTTCCACAAGACTCAAAAATTGCGCCGACGCGGCGTTTTCCGATCATGCCAATCGGAACAGTGGTCGCGCCGGCAGCAATGTATAGGAGGCAGATTCACGTCTGACATAACCACGGTTATTGATCGATCCGGTTCTACTTCGCCTTCACGTCGTAGCAGAATAGGACGTCTTGATCTCGGATGTACAATTTGCCGTTGGCAACGACCGGGTGCGCCCAAGCCGGCAGCCTGGTGCGATCGGGTTGTCCGAAACGACCCCGCTCGACATATTGTTGCGGGCTCGGCTCGATCAAAAGCACGACGCCGTCCTCCAGGCGGTAGTAGAGCATTCCGTCGGCCAAGGCCAACGAACCTTTCGCGCGACGACCCACGGCGGCTCGCTGGTCCCAGAGGATCTTGCCTGTCTTGAAGTCCAGACAGACCAGGGCGCCGCCTTCATTGCCGCCGCTGGCGCCATAAAGGCAGCCATCAACGAGGATCATGCCGCCGTGGTGGTTCTGCATCTCCGTGGTGGCGTAGACTTCTTCGGCCTTGAACGAGCCGTCCGCGTTCTTGCTCAGTTTGACCAGACCGCAGCCCGCGCCGTAAGCGGAGGAGGCGAACACCATCCCCTCCTGGTACAAAGCCGTCGCACAGTTGATCCCCATGCGATTGGCGGGTTTGTCGTAGCGCCAAAGGAACTTGCCGTCGGAGGCAGCGACTCCGACGAGGGCTCTTGCGGTTAGTTGCACGTACTGTCGCTGCCCTTCGAAGTCAATGACGATCGGCGAGGCATAAGCTGCTCCACCGCCGCCGCCGGGGCCGCCTGGACCCCCTCGACCACCGCCAGGGCCAGTTGGGGTTTCAGAAGCGCCGGCCGAACTGTCGGGCATCTTGGCCTTCCAGATCGTCTCGCCGGTCAGCTTGTTCAAGGCGACCATGATCGCATCGGCCCCGCCGGGAGTGACGATGACTTTGTCGCCGTCAATGAGGGGCGATTCGCGGTAGCTCCACATGGGCACGCGCCCGCCGAAATCCTCCGTCATACTGCGCTGCCAGAGGATCTTGCCGTCCGAGACTTGCAGGCAGGCGACATTGCCCGCCAGCCCCTCGACATAGAGGCGTTCGCCATCGACCGTCGGGGTACATCCCGGCCCTTCTCGTCCCTGCGAAGCCCGTTGGGCAAATGCCGGTCCCAGGGGTGTCACCCAGATTTCGCTGCCATCCTTCTCGGACAAGGCCCAGACCACTTCCTCCTGGCCGCGATTGCTCATGATGAAGATCCGCCCGGCGGCAACGGCCGGACCGCCGTCGCCCCCGCCGAGTCTGTCGAACCTCCAGGCCAACGGGGGACCATTCTCAGGCCATTGCTTAAGAAGCCCTGTGTCTGCGGACTTGCCGTCGCGATTGGCCCCCCGCCATTGCGGCCAATCCGCGGCCAGACTACTGCCGGCGACTACCATCAAGACCCCTGCTGTCACAGCCGTACTAACCTTCATTCTTCTGCTCCTCAATACAAAATAGGTGAGTCACACCTCGGATGTAGATCCTGTCGCCAACAAAGGCCGGCGTCGCGTAGGCATCTTCCCCTATGGTGGAAGTCCCGAGTCGTTCGAACGTTTCGCTCATCCGGAAGATCTGCATGGCCCCGGACAGGTCGATGATATAAACGCGATCGCTCACCAAGACGGGGGAACTGTAGAAACCGTTATCAAACTCCTGTTCCCACAACCGCTTTCCCGTCTTCCCATTGAGACAACTGATGACTCCAAATCCAGTCGGCACAATCAAGAGATCGTCGTTGGCCAGAAGACTGGCCGCATCCGGCAGGGCCTCGTCCCACTGCCAGAGAATCTTCGGTTCCGAACCGTGGGTACCGACATCAATCGCGGAAGCAACAGCGCCGTCGTTGGCGACGAACACGACACCATCCGCATAGGCCGCTGACGAAGCGACTTCCCCGGTAAGACACTCCACGTGCCAGAGGAGTCTGCCGCTGCTCGGATCGTAACTATCGACGGCCTTGCTGTTGGTCAGGATCAGTTCGATCCTCCCTTTGTTGTCAACGAGGATGGGAGACGACCACGAAACGGTGCTTCGTGTAACTCGCCAGGCAGGATTGCCCGACGCCAGATCAAACGCCAGAAGGAGCGAGCCCTCTGTCTGATCGTACTGAACGAACAGCAGAGGTCCCTGACCCATCAGAGAGGAAGCATGACCGTAGTGGTTCTTTGGAGTCCCCAGATGTCTGGCCCAGATGCGATCCCCCTTCATATTCACACACACAAGCTCACCCGTGCCAAAGACGGCCGCGACATATTGACCGTTCGTCGTCGCGGTGGGTGCTGCGAATCCGGTTTCGTCCAGCACCTTGGGCAGCTTGCCGTCGGGAGGAGAGCCGGGAATGCCCTGTATATCATGCTGCCAGAGCAGCTTGCCCGTGTTGGTGTCAAAACAGTAGATCTGGCGGCTTTCCTCATCGGCACCGGTCAGGAAGACCCGATCCTCCCAGACTACGGGGGAACTCATGCCATGTTTGGGCACCTTGGCCTTCCAGAGGATATTCCTGCCGTCTTCTGCACTCCAGTTCAATGGGGGATTCGCGAGAGCGGCGTGCCCATTCCCACCCGGGCCCCGGAAGCTGGTCCAGTTCGTTAGAATGTCCTGCGAAAAAGTCGGGGTCTTTGCGACGTTCGGATCGGCAAGTTGACCGGCCGTGATTTCAGCGCCGGCCTGAAGGACAAGTGATATCAACACCAGTCCCATCCCGTGAACGATCACGCGTCTTCCGGTCCGATCATTCAAAGCAATCGTCATGAATACAATCTTTCACTCAGCAACTTTGACACACTTCAACTGGGCGTGGTCTCGGATCAGAAGCTTGCCGTCGGAAAGCGCCAAAGGCGCCCAGTTCTGAGTTGCCCCTCCGACTTGCCGCGCGATGCCTTCACTCTCCGTTCCTGCATCACCAAGTAACTCCGCCGATGCAAGCGACTTGAATCCAGCTGGATCGGGTTCAATCAGGTACAAGGACTTGGCTCCGTCAGTGGCCAGAATCAGGCCATCGGCCAAGATCATGCTACCCTTGTTGAAATCCGGCGAGCGCTTCGTCTTCCACAGGATCTTGCCGCCCATGGTCATACACACCAGGCCGTCCCGTCGGTTATTAGTGCCGTACTGAGCGTAGAAATGACCGTTGTACAGGATGGGCGGTTTCGTTTGATCGCCGAATTCTTCCGTGGTGAACAGTTCTGTGGCGCCGTAGCTGCCATCGGCCTTCTTCTCGACCTTGATCATTGTGGCGCCGAGTTCGTATCCGCCCACGACAAGTACTTTGTTGTCGCCGGCATCAACTGCGCTCGGTACCGAAATATGACACCTCCACTGCTTGTACTCCCAAAGGACCTTCCCCGTCAGGGGTTCTATTCCAACTACATTTCCCAGCGTCTGAGGCAATCCTCGGTTTCCAAAAGGATTCGTCGATGAAATGACCATAACAACGTGGTCTTTTCCGTCTATTTTCACCACGGCAGGACTGGCATAGGATTCATTGCCGAGATTGGGCGTTTTCCATTTCACGTCACCCGTGAGTTTGTCATAGGCAACGACGCCGGCCTCAGGAGCCTGCGAAGCGACGATGACCAAATCGCCGTAAACCAAGGGGCACTGCGTGATGGCCCAGATGGGAAAACTACCCGGTTCACGCGATCCAAATCCCCCCGAGGAGCCGCTGGCGGGTTTTCCGCCGAAATCCGTCCACACGTTCTTGTTCCAAACGGGTTTGTGTGTGTTTGTGTCGATACAATACAGATCCCCGTTGTGGCCGCACGAATAGACATGGTTGCCGTCAACGGCCGGCACGCTGCGAGAGCCAGGAAACATGACAGATCCGGGGGCGTCATAGGCGAAGTTCCAGAGTTCCTTGCCGTTGGCCAGATCGAAACACCGGAGGTTATCGCCCACCTTATCATCTCGGTCGAGCAGATAGACCTTGCCGTCTTTGATGACGGGTCCGCCGAAGCCTCTGCCAACACCAACAGTCCATAGCACCTGCGGCCCCTTCTCAGGCCAGGAACGTAAGAGTCCCTTCTCTGACGACGTTGAGTTTCTGGCCGGGCCAAGATATTGCGGCCAGTCGGCTGCCACGCCGGCACAAGCCGTCGCCATCACAACAACCGCGATCAACACTACTGTGCCTCTCATTCTTCACTCCTTTCCCATATTGGCTATGACCGTTCCCGTGCGTCTCATTTCTTATGGGCGACAATCGGAATTCCGTCTTGAACCACATCGGCGATCCAAATCTCGTGATGCCACGACCCAAACGCACGCTCGATGACCATGCGGCTCATATCGGGCGCCGACCAGGCGCACCAGGCAAAGGAACCGTCGAATACCTGGGTCGCCTCTTTCGCGTCCGCGTCATAGACCCAGAGTCCTCCCTGCCAATAACACCCGATCGCCAACCGCTTGCCATCCGCCGACCAGGAGATGAACGAAGGCCTGCTTCTGCCAAGCCCCGGCCAGGATGCCGCCTCCGACCCCTCTGCCAGATCCACGATCTTGAGCGCGCCGGTCTTCTGGTCAATGAATGCGATCGATTTCTCATCCGGCGACACCACGGGAAACTGCGATTCACATGCGAACACCTTCTTCGGATCGGGGTTGTTGGGATCGGTCGACAAAGAGTACACCATCTTGTCCAGACGGCTGTGGTAGTAGAGCCTCTTGGAATCGCCGGCCCAGTTCGGCCAACCGCCCTTGGCCAGCAGCCGCGGACGCTCCGTGCCGTCGGCTTTGATGATCCAAACCTCCTCCTGCTTCCACTGCTGAGGCCTCTCCTGCTCCGGGGACGCCAAGTCCTGCATGGACAAGAACTGTCGGTCGCGAACGTAGAGAATGTGTCGTCCATCGGGAGACCAGGCCGGGTCTTTGCCGGGCACAGTCAGGAGGCGGGTCTTACCTGTGCCGAGATCGAGGATCTCGATCCCGCTGGCGCCGAGCACGCCTCGACTGTACGCCAACTGCATGCCGTCGGGGGAGAAACTCGGATGAAACCCTTCCGGCACAACGCGCCGGGCCCGCTCGGCAAGGCGATGGTATTGCCTGGCCGCGGCGTGCATGTTCTCGAAGACCTCTCCCACCGGTGGTCTGTCCTGAGGGTGCCAAGAGCCTCTCGACCACAGACTGTCGGAAACGTACTTGGCGGCCAGGGAATCGAAGTGCATCGGGGTCATCAGGCCGGACTTGAGAATGCTCTCGTACTCTGTCTGCGCCTTCTCGTACCGACCCAGCGCAAGCAGCACACAAAACAGATTGAAATGGTAGGATGAGTTGTGAGGCTGCATCTGGACACAGGCCTGCATATCGGTCAGAGCGTCATCGTACCTGCCCATCCGCACGAGAGTCCGGTGACGTTGATTGCGGAGATCCGCCAGGCGGTTGTCGTATGGCGACGTCAGATCGATCGCGCGGTTGTGGTCCGCCAAAGCCTTGCCCAGGAGATCACTGTCGTTTTGGACCAGCGCCAGTTCACGCCTCGCGACGGCGCGAAGTGAATAACCCGTGGGGTTCCTTGGTTGGCTCCCGATCATAATGGATGCCTCTGTTTCCATGTCGCGGTATTCGCCGAGCGCCAAACAAGTCAGCGCGCGGGCCCGGCGGGCGTCGGGATTTCCCGGATCCAGTTGCAGGGCCTCTTCGAGCCATCGGAGAGTCCCCTCGACCGTCTGGGACACGACAGCGCGTAGCAAGAAGGCCTCGGCCGTTCTCGGCAGCAGTCGTTCGCCATGCTGCAGGTGAATCTCCGCCTTGTCCTTCATGTGAGGATCGCGGGCTGCGGACTCCAGGTAGATCCTCGCCAGGAGGAAATGGGCGTTGGCGGCGATTTCGGACCGTTCGTTCAAGAGTTTGAACAACTGCTCGACGCTGGCGTCGGGGTTCTGCATCTCCAGCAATGCCCGTGCATTCAGAAGCCCTGCTTCCGGGCCGACGAACCGGCTGGAAAGGATGGGTTTCACCTCGGCCAGCGCCCGCTCGTAGTCGCCGCTGGTGACCAAGTCCTCGACCGACGCGATCGTTCGAAGATGGTCGTTTCGAATTCGCTCGGTCCGAAAACGCAGATACGCGCCCGGGACAAGCAGCAGACCGACGACAATCACCGCAACCGCCGACCACGTTAGGACCTTCGTCCGATTCCTCCGGAGGAACTTCTGCATGCGATAGATCGTACCGGGCGAAGATGCGGTGATCGGTTCGTTCCGCAGGTGTCGTTGGATGTCCTCAGCCAGGGAATGGACCGTCTCGTAACGACGCGTCCTGTCTTTCTCCAGTGTCTTCATCACGATCCAGTCTAGATCGCCGCGCATCAACTTTCTCAGTGCCTCCGGTGCCACCTTGCGGTGCTTAGCGACCTCGGTGAGAGCTTCTCCCAAAGTGCTGACCTTGGTGGACGGACGCGTCGGCTCCTCCTCACGGATAATCCGCTGCATCTCACCGTAGCCCTTGCTGAGCAGGTACTGCGAGTCGAATGGCGTTCTACCTGTGAGCAACTCGTAAAGAAGTACACCCAGCGAGAAGACGTCGGTCCTCGTATCGACATCCAGCCCGCTCATCTCGGCCTGTTCGGGGCTCATATATTCCGGCGTGCCGATCATCTGGGAGTACCGGGTAAAGATGGTCTTCTCCGTCAGTCGCTGATTCAGGGCCTTGGCGATCCCGAAGTCAATCACCTTGGGAACCGGCTTGCCATCGTGCAGGGTGACCAGCACGTTCGAGGGCTTGATATCTCGATGGATGATCCCACGTTGATGGGCATGCTGGACGGCGTGGCACACCGACACGAATAACTCCAGACGCTCTTGCGTCGTTAAATTATTGGCATCGCAGAACTTAGTGATCGACAGCCCCCGGACCAGCTCCATCACGAAATAGGGTCGGCCCGTCTCGGTGGTCCCCGCGTCCAAGACCGTGGCGATATTGGGGTGGTCCATCATGGCCAAGGCCTGACGCTCCGCCTCAAAGCGGGCGATGACCTGCTTGGTGTCCATCCCCAACTTGATGATCTTCAAGGCCACCCGCCGGCAGATCGGGTGTCTCTGCTCTGCCATGTAGACGGTCGCCATCCCTCCTTCCCCGATCTTTTCGAGGAGCTTGTAGCGTCCGATCTCCGTACCCGTCAAGTCTGGAACAGGGGGAGCCTCTCGGGTGGCGTCGGGGTCTCTATCCGGCAGGTCCATGAACCCTCCGGCTTGGCTGTCCCACCGCAGAAGAGCTTCCACTTGTGCCCGCAGGTCCGCATCTCCGGCGCAGGCCTCTTCCAAGTAGACAGCCCGTTTCCGGAGGTCCTTCAATTCCAAAGCATGGTAGAATAGTTCTTCTGGGTTTCGTTCCAACGCCATAACAGAAGACTCTTCCCTATCGTTGCCACCAAGGTCGGGCTATCGGCCCTTTCTACAGGACCTGCGCAGATTCGCTGAAGATTCGATCACAATTTTACGGAAAAATCGGAAAAAAGTGCGGGATCAATCGGGGCAGCAGATGCGGCCGTACAACCATGCTCTGGCGTAGTTCCAATATCTTCTGGCCGTGGCAGGGGAAATATCGAGCAATTCCGCGGCCTGCTCGAAGCTCAAACCGGCAAAAAAACGCAACTTCACCAATTCCGCCTTGAGCGGATCGATCTGGGAAAACTTGGCGAGAGCCTCGTCCATGGCAAGCAAGTCGTCCGGAAATTCCTCCGCCATCACATCCGCGCCGGCAAAATCGATGCGATTGCGATCTCCGCCCCGTTTTTTGCTCTTCTTCTTTCGAGCGTGCTCGACCAGAACACGGCGCATCGCTTCAGCGGCCGCGCCAAAGAAATAAGCCCGGCTCGGCCAACCGCTTTCGGCCGATCCGACAAGACGCAGGTATGCCTCGTGAACCAGCGCGGTCGCCTGAAGCGTATGACCTGGGCCTTCGCTTACGAGCTTGCGGTCGGCCATTTCGCGGAGTTCTTCGTACACAGCCGGAAACAAGGCATTGATGGCTTCGGGATCTCCCCGTTCAATCGCATTCAAAATCCGTGTAACGTCAGCCATGATTTCTCTTGCATCGGGACATCATAGGGTATTCTCAATAGTATAGTATCCACCGTCAGAGAAGACCTCAAGAGATCATCTGACGTATGTGGTGTAGAGATCGACCGGTCAAACTGTTGCAGGAACATCTTCGATCCCATCCGGTTGACCGGAACAGATCCCGACGGAAGCGACTGGACGCCCGCTTCCGACACGACGACCCGGTTCATCTTCCACATTCGTGTCCCGCAGCGCTATGGCCCTGCCGTCACCCAAGCCATGAAGTCGCTCCTGATGACGCTGCCGTAGTCGCCCTGTCCTCCGATGAGCGCCCGGCTTTTCCTTGACGAACGACCGCCCTAACAGGTAGGATTGTCGGCATGGGAACCGACGCTTCGCACGTGTCGTAATCCCGTTTGTCGAGGAAGGCAGAAGGAGGAATGAGCAGCGTAAAACGCTGTGCGTGAGACATCCTGAGCCCCACATCCCATCGAAGATCCGGATCCCTGGTGTGTGACCACCGATCCTTTCCGCTGCTAGTGGGATTCCCTTTCGGAAGGAGGTATTCCATGAACCGAGGATTCATCCGTTTGGCTTCTCTGATGTTGTGGGCAGGGTTCTCATCGGCCCTCTGGGGCCAGGAGAACCAGATCATCAACGGCGAATTCGACGACGGTCTGACCTCCTGGGGCCGCTACGGGGCCACAGGCTATACCGTATCCGTCGTGTCGGGGGCCCGTCTCTCGGGGCCCAACGCGGCACTGATGGACGTGACCGACGCGTCCGTGACGAGCATCGGAATCGCCCAAGGCGGCCTGAAATTCGAAAAGGGCAAGACCTACCCGGTCGGCGTAACCGCCAAGGCCGACAAAGAGCGGGAAATGGTCATCCTGATCCAGTTGTACAAGCCGGAGGTACCGACGTGGATCGATATCGTGATGCAGCGGGTGGCCCTGACCACCGAGCCCCAGACGTTTCTGTTCCAATACACACACAATGACGATTCCATGTCTGCCCATCCGGCGTGGCAAGCCACCATCTACCTCATGCTCAAAGGCCAGTGGTGGGCGATGAAGAACGACACGATTCCGTCGAAGGTGTGGGTGGACCGTGTGCACGTAGGCGAACAGCCTCCCTTGATGGACACGACGATGCGATTCGCGACCGAACCCCAGCCGGCCGACGGCGCGACGGACGTGCCCCGCGACACGATCCTGTCGTGGAGGTCGGGGGAGTTCATCGCAACGCACGACGTGTACTTCGGGACGAGCTTTGCGGATGTCAACGCAGCGAGCCAGGCGGATCCGAGAGACGTGCTCGCAAGCAAGGACCAGACGGACGCTTCATATCGTCCTGAGGGGGTGTTGGACTATGGGCAGACGTATTTCTGGCGGGTTGACGAAGCCAATGGGGCCCCCGACTTCACAGTCTTCAAGGGCAAGGTCTGGAGCTTCACCGTCGAGCCATTCTCTTATCCCATCGTGCCCATCGTGGCCACAGCATCCAGTTCCCAGCCCGGCTTTGGACCGGAGAATACCATCAACGGCTCGGGCCTGAACGCGGCGAACCAACATTCGACCTCGATGACGGATATGTGGATGAGCGGCACCACCAAACCGCACTGGATCCAGTACGAATTCGACAAGGTCTACAAGTTCGACCAGTTCTGGGTCTGGAACGCCAACCAGGTCGTCGAGGCGTTTGTTGGATTCGGCGCCAAGGACGTCGTGATCGAGCATTCCACCGACGGCGAAAAATGGACGGTCCTGGAGGGCGTGCCCGAGTTCACCCGAGCGCCCGGCGTGGCAACCTACACAGCCGACACGATCGTTGATTTCGGCGGCATCATGGCCAAGTACGTCCGGGTGACCATCAACAGCAACTGGGGCGGCGTGACGCAGCAGACCAGCCTCAGCGAGGTGCGGTTCTTCTACATCCCGTTGCAGGCGTTCGGACCGCAGCCGCCGGACGGAGCCACCAACGTCAGCGTCGGCGTCAGTCTGTCCTGGCGGCCGGGTCGGGAGGCAACCTCACATACCGTTTCCATCGGACCGGACGCCCAAGACCCCGGACGCGGCGAAACGGCGACCGTGACCGATCACAGCTACACCCCCGCGAATTTGTCGCTCGGAACAAAGTACTTCTGGAAGGTGGACGAAAGCAGCGACGGCCACGCCGGCGGCCAACCGGGCAACTATCCCGGCGACGTCTGGAGCTTCACGACCGAGGAATTCGTGGTCGTCGAGGATTTCGACCGCTACAACGACGATATCGACGCCGAGACCACGATCTGGCACGCCTGGATCGACGGGCTGACCGACAAGGCCAGCGGTTCGCAGGTCGGGTACAACGAGGCCCCGTTCGCGGAAAGAACCGTCGTCCGCAGCGGATCGCAATCGATGCCCCTGACATACGACAACACGTCGTTTGCGTTCTCCGAAGCCAAGCGGACATTCGACGACGCTCAGGACTGGACCGCCCACGGCGTCAAGACGTTGGCGATCCACTTCGCAGGAACCGCCGGCAACACCGGCAAGCTCTACGTCAAAATCAACAACGCCAAGGTGTCCTACAACGGCGATGAAAAAGACCTGGCCCGAACGGGTTGGCAGGCCTGGAACATCGACCTGACCAAGATCACGGGTATGAGCAACGTCCGCTCGCTGACCATCGGTGTCGAGGGCGCCGGCGCCACGGGCAAACTGTACTTCGACGACATCCGCCTGTCTCCAAAGGCCCCCCAGTACACCACGCCTGCCGAACCCGACAACGCAAATCTGATCGCCTGGTATGCATTCGAAGGAGATGTCAAGGACTCCTCCGGCAAAGGACGCAACGGTGTCGCGGTTGGCGGACCTACTTACGCCGCGGGTGTGGACGGTCAGGCCCTTCGTTTGGACGGAACCGACGATTACGTGACGGTGGGCAGCGTCGGAATCAGCGGAGCTGCTCCGCGTACGATCTCCGGCTGGGTCAAGGCCGACAACACGACGTTCACCGACTGGACGAATCTTTTCGGTTTCACGAGCAAGCCGGACGGCGTCGCGGCGCAGAGCTTCGATATGAACAAGATCGGCGGCACCAACCAGTACGGCATCCACGCCTACGGCTGGGAGCGAACGATCCTGACCATCGACCTCGAGTGGCATCACCTCGCGGCCACCTACGACGGCGCGACGATCGCTTGGTACGGAGACGGCCAGTTCGTTGCGAGCGAAGCCTGGGTCCTGAACACGCAGGACAACTTCCAGATGGGCAAACGCGCCCACGCCGCAGGCGGGAATTTCCCCGGCCTGATCGACGAAGTGCGAATCTACAACAAGGCCCTCTCGGCCGAGGAGATCGCCTGGCTGGCGGGCAGAAGACTGCCGATCCACAAGCCGCTGTGAAACAGCAAGGCAAAAGGGCAACCCTGCAATCCGACGGGGGCCGCGTCCACAAAACACGGCCCCCTCTTTCTTTCAACGACCCGTATCGTCTACCGTTTCACTCCTTGCGCCCGTCCATCCTCAGACGGAGCAGTTTCATGCCGCTGCCGGGATCGAGTTGGCGTGTCGCCTCAATACCGGTGATCTCGAGGATGGTGATTTCCAGGATGAGGAACGCGCGAACGTCGTGGCGTGGACAACCGATGAGGCTCTGGCCGCCTTTGCCGATGGCGGTATGGATGTGCAGCCGGGGGCCCGTGTCGTCCCAGTAGAGCGAACCGACGCCCAGGACCTCGCCGGGACCGGTGAACGTGGTGAATCGCGGCACGATCTGGGGCTTCTCCCGCTCGGGCCCGACGACGACCGCCGCAGTGCGGAAACCACCCACGATGAAGATCGATGCACAACGAATATTGGCCTGGCGAACGATCTTGTCGATGGACGCGTGCAGATCCTCGCCCTCGTACAACCGGGCTACCACCACCCGGCCCACCTGACCGACCGAATACTCCATCTCTATTCTCCAAACCACCGACAGAATCCGCTCGCCGACATCCTAGTGGGCGATCAGGAGCTGGGTTTCTTCACGCTCCGGCGTTCGGGAAAGAGGTCTCGGTCCCACCCGTACGTGTATTGTCGCTCCAGCCGACAATCGCGGTCGTGGACCGCCAGCAGGCTGTATTCATGGCTCTGGGCCAGTTCCCGACCGTGAAGAATAGCCTCCATTTTGGACCGGTGGCCGCTGACGACCTGACCGGTATTCATCAGCTTGATGACCCAACTTCCCCCCTCTCCCGGCAGCACGTGGTAAGTCACACGCTCCGCCATTGACGAAACCTCCATTCCTATGACAATCCGCGACCGCAGCCGTCGGTAATCGACCCTAAACCAAGCTCGCCCGACGACCCTCCGGCGAGAGCCGGTCCGGCGAACACAACGCAGCCTGTATTGTGCCGATTGCCGCGAGATCGTCAATAGGGTTTGCGAACCGCAGTGCAGACACCGTCACAGCAGCAGATTTTCAAGCATCGGTTCGACGGTGAGATCACATAAGGCAACTCGCAGTTCCTTATTTGCGGAGGAACAGCCACACCCAACCGTGGGGCTCATACTCCCGCGGAAGTTGCGAACGCAAAGGCGATATCTTCCTGCTGATCTCGTTCAGATCCTCGTAAAGCTTGTTCTGCTGCTCTTTCGTCTTCGGTCGGTCGGCGGCCCGGAGCTTCTGGATCAGTTCGCCGAAGCGTATCTCCAGCGGTTCCAGTTCCTTCTGGATCTGATCGTACCGGGCCTGTTCCTCAGGCGTCGGATCGGAACGATCGGGTTTGAGCGTGCAGTAGTCGCCGACGAGCAGATCAGGTCGGCCGTCGCCGTCGAAATCGCAGACGAACGGGGCCGCATGACCGATCTCGGTGTCGATCGGCTTGCCGCCAGCCTCGATCCGAACGGGTTCCGCCAGCTCGTCGCTGAAGGCCGCCGCAGCAGCCGAGGCGGCCAACCCCACGATGACAAGAACCGCTGTTCCGCGCATACTTGCACCTCCCGAAAACTCCTGTTCTCTGGAATCCGCTCACACGGGTATCCGATCACATTCTTTGGATAGGATATCCGCTGCATCACTGCGAATCCAGTTTCTTCCGCTACGGCCCAGTGCGATTCCTCGCCGCTGAACTGAGAAGCACCTCCTCGATCTTCTTCTCCTCGGCCTGGATGGCAAGGGGATTGCCCGAAGCAAGCACGCGATGCAGTTCGAGTTTGTCGGTGTCGTCCAGGGTGTCCACGTAGCTGTCGAACCACGACTGCTTCATGACCACCCAACCCACCTGGGGCATCTCATGGCCGAACAGAATGGGCCGGCCGAAGAGGTTCTTACCCGTTCCGCTGTAACTCGTCCATCGATATCGCAATTCGGTCGGATGTTGGGCCCGCATGAATTGTTCGAAATGGCTCTCCCGATACCACTCTCGTGTCTGCCACCCGAGGCACCACTGGCGGTCGCCCTTGTGAGAGCCGGTGTTCTCGCAGATAAAGGCATAGTCCCGATGCGTCTGCAAGCCCAATGCGGCCAGCAATACCACAGCAACTACCAGAATTGCCACCACGATCAGAATCGCTCGACCTTCTCTCCCATCCATCGACAGTCTCCTTCGAAACCTCGGATGTCCTGTGCATCGGCGGCTCAGAAGTCCCCTTGGTCCGTCGTTGCGCCTGATGATTGTACTGCCGTGACCGTGGAACACAAGACGCCGTGGAACCGCTCCTGGCCCCGATAAAAACCGACGGCATACCCCCCGAAACCGGTTCTCAAACCAGGTGTTTGCCCGCTTGCCGCGAAGCCCTGCCGTATCATATACTTTGCAGTGAGGTGCCTATGAAGACCTTTTGGCAGCATGCAAACGGACAGGTATACGCGGTTGAAAGCGACACCTTTGGTCGAATCGTCGGGGCGGCCGGTCCCTTTGAACTCGACGAGCTTCGCGACCCGAACGAATACACCTACCAATGTGGCCTGACCGGCTGGATCAGCCGGGCCATCGAGCAGCATAAACTGCGGCGGATCAACCCCGTTCTGAATCGGTGAAGACGAAGAAGGGATCCGATTGATCCGGAATCTTCCACTTCACGGCAGGCATCTGTCGCGGTAGCCCAGGAGCACAATGCCCGCTCTACAAGCGAGCAACGGCTGCACTGTACAAGCGTTACCACAGAAGTTCTCACGTCTCCACGTTTTCGCACGTCCCCGCTTTTGTCTCTTCCGTTGATACGAAAGCGGAGAATGCACCCTGCACGAACGTTTCGGGCGTGCAGGCCACACGAAACCATGTGTCTGAAAATCGGCATAGGCATTTCGCACATAAAATTTTGAACTTTCTTCTGGAAAAACCTCCGAGATTGTGTATAGTAAAATAGTGCTGACAGGCGAGCGAGTCAGCGTGGAGTCACTGCAGAACAGATACGACAGCGAGATCGGCATCACGGATTAGTCCGAAAAGTGAATTTTCTCCCGGGGCTTGATATGTACCCAAGCCTGGGAGAAGCTTTGTTACGGCTTTCGTTCGCAGGCAAGCGAAATAAGCCGGGCGGGAAGTGTATGCCCGTTGCCCGAGGGAGGCCGCAGAACCGTTCGAACAACCGGAAGGAGGGAATGATCATGTCCAGACTGCTAACGTACTGCACAACCATTGCGATTCTTCTGTCGTCGCAGGCCACTGGGGAAATCCAAGTCAACATCCGAACCAGCGGAGCTCAAACCGGCGCCGCCATCGCCCCAGATCCTCGCGGCGGCGCAATAGTCGTGTGGAGCAGCTATTACTCGACGGGTGGGCGATCCAACGACATCCTCGCCCGACGACTCGACGCGGCCGGCGTCCCGACGGGGGACGAGTTCCCGGTAAACGCCATTAATCAAGGCAATCAGACCGAGGCGGCGGTGGTGATCGATGGTCTCGGGAATTTGGCGGTCGTCTGGCAGAGTCCCGGTCCGGATGAAGACGTTCTCATGCGAATGTACGACCCGCAGCGAATTCCCATCACCGGCGATCTGCTCGTCAACCTCCGAACGAATGGGCGACAACTCTATCCATGCGTCGCAGCCGGCGGCGAAGGCGTGTTCCTCGTCGCATGGGAGAGTCGGGAAACCACCGTGTACGGCGATCAGACGTTCCTGTGCGCCCAGCGGTTCGATCCCAACGGCGCCGGGGTGGGCGATGAGATTCTGGTGGACCCCGACATCTACGACTGCCGCTATCCGGACGCCGCGATGGACGCCCGAGGCAACTTCATCGTGACCTGGATGCGGGACCGATCCAGCCATCCGATCATGGCCAGACTCTTCGATCCCAACGGCGTGCCACGAACCGCCCCCTTCGCGGTCAACACAACGGGCATCGCCAGCGTGACGCGTCCGTCCGTCGCGATGAACTCGCAAGGCTGGTTCGTCATTACGTGGGACGGCGATCCGAACCGCGCGGCCGACGACGACATCTACGCAAGGCTCTACGATCCCAACGGCGCTGCGCGAGGCGAGCCCTTCATGGCCAACGCGATTCGCAGCGGCGCCCAGCAATGGCCTCAGGTCGCGATCAGCGACTCGAACGAATTCGTCATCGTCTGGGAATGCGACACAGGCGATCCCAACACAGGCGTCGACATTTACGCTCGGCGATTCACCTCTGACGGCGCACCTATGGGCGAGGAGACCCGCCTCAACAGTTATACGCTCGACAAGCAAAGATACGCAGATGTGGCGATGACCGCCGACGGCTCGTTCATCGCGGTTTGGGAAAGCAACAACCAGGATGGTAGCGGTTACGGTATCTTCGCCCACACCGAACGTCGAGCGACTCCCGTTGATCCCAACGCGTCCTCTCGATAGGGGAAGAGGAAGATAACGCCTTATGGCATCACCCTGAGTAGGACCCGACCGTGGGTGCATCACCATCGTCACATGCGTATAGCGGGCGGATCGCATTCAGGGGACGTGTTTGGCGGGAGATCTCTGCGCCGCAGAACCGCAAGAACCATCATCCCCACGTCCGTGTGGGGGACCAGATTTCGTGTGGGGGTGGGCGGCCTCCGTCATGCTGCCGGCAAAACGCAAAGAACCTCCTTCGCACGACCGTTCCGGGCGTGCCGTTCCCCGCTGCATGGTCGGAAATCTGCACAGACACCCCTTCCACAGACAGGGACAATTCCGCTGGCATACCTAAGGAAGCGATGGTACCATGGTGCGATCCAAACCGTGGGGATTGCTGCCCCGGTAGAAGAACACACAACAATTCGGTTGAAGGGAAATGACATGACCCATACGTCTGCAATGGATGTGCGGACCTCTCGGCGTTCTCTCCTGGGCCAAGCGGCCGCAATCTCAGCTATTGCGCTCTCCGGCTGTTCCCAATCCGCCAAGCGGCCGCTCGCCGGGAAGGCCTCTGGCGGACTCATCGCCGCCGGCGACACGATCCTGTTCCAGGGCGATTCGATCACCGACGCCGGCCGGGACCGAGGACGGGAAGGTAACCCGAACGAACCACGCCCCCTGGGCGGCGGTTACGTCTTCATGATCGCCTCGCACCTACTGGCCGAGCGTGCCGACGCCAATCTGAAGATCTACAACCGCGGCATCAGCGGTCACAAGGTCTTCCAGCTCGCCGAGCGGTGGGACAAGGACTGCATTTCGCTCAAACCGAATCTCGTCAGCATCCTGATCGGCGTCAACGACATCTGGCACAAGCTCAATGGCCAGTACAACGGCACAATCGAGATCTACGAGAAAGACTACCGCGCGCTCCTGGCGCGGACGAAGAAGGAACTGCCGGGCGTGAAGCTGGTCGTCTGCGAGCCGTTCGTGCTCCGCACGGGAGCGGTGAACGAGAAGTGGTTCCCCGACTTCGACGGCTACCGGGCGGCGGCGAAGAAACTGGCCACCGAGTTCGGCGCGGTCTTCGTGCCGTTCCAGTCGGCCTTCGACGAGGCGGTCAAGAAGGCTCCGCCCGCCCACTGGGCCGGCGACGGTGTCCACCCCACGATGGCCGGCGCGTACCTGATGGGCCGGACCTGGCTGGCCGCGGTCGAAAACGCTCGGGTGTAGACACCGGGCTCGATTCACGACAACTCTATCGGAGCCGCTTGCAGCGGCTTGGGCATCCAGGCCCGGATTTGTCCCTGTGCGTCAGTCCTTTCTTTGATTGACGAGAAGGTTGACGCAGCCCCGGAAGATGGCTAAGCTGGAGTTTTTGTCGTGCGACGAATAGCAGATTGGATTCTTTGGAGGTTTCGATCATGACCGCTGGCAGACAGCTACGCATGTTGTTGATTCTCGGCGCTTTCACCGCGGCGATTCTCGCCGGAACGGCGCGGGCCGCGGATCCCAATGATTTCAAGACGGACGCAGACAAGGTCAGCTACATTCTCGGCACACGGATCGCCAGCCAGATCGCCAGCATGCTGAGGACCCAGGACGTCCAAGTGAATATGCCCCTATTCATCAAGGGCCTCCAGGAGGCTTTGAGCGGAAAGCCGTCTCCGTTCAGCGTGGAAGATCAGGAGAAGGTCATGGGCCCGTGGGAAAAGGAACGCGAGGCCAAAGCCAAACAGAGACAGGAAGAGATCGCTAAACAACGGGCCAAACAAGAGGAAGAGGCCATGGCAAAACTCGGCAAAGACAATGAATGGAAATTGAAACTGACAAAACCTGAACTCCGCCAGTTTGACGCGAAGAAAGACTACTTCTGGGTCCTGGAGACGAACAAGGGCAACATCAAAATCAAGCTGATGCCCGAGGTGGCTCCGATGCACGTCACCAGCACAATGTTCCTGACGGAGAAAGGCTTCTACGACGGAACGATCTTTCATCGCGTAATCCCGGACTTCATGGCCCAGGGCGGCGACCCGGTCGGCGACGGTCGACACGGCCCGGGTTATCAATACGCCGGGGAATTCAGTCCGAATGTCAAGCATGATCGTCCTTACCTCGTGAGCATGGCCAACGCCGGCCCGAACACCGACGGCAGCCAGTTCTTCATCACGTTCAAACCCACCCCCTGGTTGGACGGCAAGCACACCATCTTCGGGGAGGTCGTCGAAGGCCAGGACACGGTAAAGAAGCTCGAAGCAGCAGGCACCGCCCCGCAGGGCACCCCCAAAGAAGAGCTCAAGATCCTCAAAGCCAAAATCGAAGAAAAAGCCAAAGGTTAGACATATTCCCTGTCCTCGCTTGCTCCGAGGATAAACCTCAAATTCACTCCGCCGCCCGATACCCATCGGGCGGCGTTTCTTTTGCACAGGCAAAAAACAGGATCATAGGTCCTTGCGTGAACAGGAAATAGCTTTAGATTTCCCGAGAGATGTTGTCGCAGCGTTCGCAGAGCCCCCCGGGCTCCAGGGTACCGGCGAGCATCTGAAGCCTTAGTTGCCGAAACTCGTTGCCCGACCAAATCGCGCGGAAACCGCCGTCGGCGATGTTGCCCAGGGGCATGCGCCCATTCACGTCGAGGCAACACGGCACTACGGTCCCGTCGGCCAGGATACACCCGTATGAGAACGGCGCGGCGCAAGGTTTGTACCCTACCGGGCGAGGCGGCTTCCTCACTCGACGGTCGTCTACCAGGCCGTGCCAAGTCGTGTATTGGGCGATGTGCACGTCGTCCACGCCCATGCCTCGCCATTCTTCGACGAAGGTGTCGATCTTATCGACGGTTTCGCCCATGAGGATGATCTCGATCGACGTTCTGGGACCCGCCCCGCCCTGTTGCCGCCGTAGGGACAGGTACTGGAGGATGTTGGACTTGACGTGCCCGAATTGCGAAGGCGGCCGAAGTTTCTCATAGACCGCCGGTGAACAGCCGTCAAAGGAAAAGCACAGAAAGTCCAGCGAAGACGACAGAACCCGCTCGGCCATTTTCTTCGTCAGAACCGTCGCATTCGTGTGCAACATGGTCCGGCATCCATGGTCTCCGGCGTACTCGATCATCTCGAACAGTTGCTGGTGGAGCAACGGTTCCCCCGAGAGATACAGCTTGACCAAGGGGCGATTCTCGCAAATGTCGTCGATCGCGTGGCGGAACACTTCGATCGACATTTTGTCCCGCAACGGCCTGAGCCCCTGGGATTGCGGGCACATCACGCACTTGAGATTGCACAACCGGATGATGTCGAACCAGTAAACAGTGGGCAAAGGGGGGAGGTAGTAGTCCATCAACTCCGCTATGTTGTTCCATAGGGGCATCGCGGGACCTTTCAGCGAAACCTCCTCCAGTTTACGCTCGATGCGTCCCGCGGTCAAGCGGCGCACGCAAAACGTCAGATGAGCTGATACGAAGAGAACAACCTGCCCCACCAAGGCCGGCAGAGGGCCTCCCGCCCATTCCAACACACCTTGCACAAATCCCCGCCAGAGCCCCTCCTCCCTCAGAGGCGTCAGGTGGGTGCCCCGTGCCGCCAGAGCCTAGAAGAACCCAGCGTGCCGACATTCAGGAATAAAGAAACTACACAATCGGAAGCCGAGCCATCACGATCAACAACATGATCAGCGCGTCGGTTGTGGGGGATCAGTCCGTTCGTGCTCACACCGTCGGGCGTATACAGCAGAACCGACAGTACGACCCGCGCCCCCGCCGCAGTAAGGGACGCCAGGACAATCGCGAAAATCCGCAACCGATGGGAAAAGTCATTGGCACGTGCCTGCGTATCTGTAACCAGTTCAGACAAATTATGTCGGCAAGCCTGCAAAAAACACCCGTGGCCGTCCGGCGCGGATTCTCGGCCAGCTTGTTCCCGGCAGGCACCGTGCGAACAAGTTGCGTTCAGCCCAGTCGCTTGGCCACTTCGTCGAAAATCAGTTTCATCGCGTGCTCGATAGGCGCCGGCAGATAGGTCCCTGCCGCCATCTTGTGGCCTCCTCCGCCGAACCGGCCCGCGATCTCGCTGACATCCACCACCCGCTCGCCCTCGGGCCGACTTCGCAATGAACAGCGGATGCGTCCGTCGCGCAGCTCCATGAACAGAGCCGCCACCGCCACCGACGCGATCCGCTGGCACTCATTGATCAGGTTCTCCGTATCGCGGTAGGCGGCGCCGGTCCGCTCGAAATCCTCACGGAGAAGGTACTGCGACGCATATCGACCGTCCAGGTGGAGTTCGAGGCGGTCGAACATCACAGACATCAGCTTGAAACGAGCGTAGGAGAAGGTCTGGTAGAGCCTGCGATAAAGGTCGTTCGGATCAACACCCGCCTCGATCAACTCAGCACACCGACGGAACACTCGGCTGTCGGTGTTGCGAAGATGAAACCAGCCGGTATCGGTGGCAATCGACACAAACAGAGCCTGGGCCACTTTGGGCGGGATCGGCCAACCGACCTGATCGAGAAACTCCAACAACACCAGACCGGCCGCCGCAGCGGTGGAATCGACAACCTCGACCTGCCCCAGCTTATCCGAGGTCACATGATGGTCGAAAATCAGGATCGGCACGCCGCTGCGTCTGACATACGTCTCGAAATCCGACAGTTGGCCGTAACTGTTGGTGTCCAAAATCACGATCAGATCGATCGGTCCCCAATCGCCATCGAGAAGGGCCTGGACGTGGACATCCTCCCCAAGCACAGGGACCTTCTCCTCGAAGAGAAACACATACCCGTCGGGGACGGGGGAAACGAACAGAGAGTGTACCGTCTTGCCGCGGTCCTTCAACACCTCCGCCATCGCAGCGACGCACCCGCAGGCATCGCCGTCGGGGCGGATGTGGGTGGTCACCAGAATGTGATTCGCGCCGTCGATCAGCTCGACGGCACGTTGACATGCCTCAAGACTCACAGAACGCCTTTCTTCCTCGACGGGTCCGTACCCCTCGTGGCAAAACCCCAAACCCTCTTGCGGTTCGGGTCCTAGCGTCAATCGTGTTCAAAGATCATCGTCTGCACATCCACGCCGCCGATCGCTTTGAGCTTCTCGATCAACTCAAACGTCGGTTTCTCTGGGCCGGCCATTTCCAGCAGGATCAGCCCGTTGGGCGAGCAGAACTTGTCATCGACCGAGTGCAGGCCGATTCGCGTCTTGATGCTGCAACCGTACTCGGTGAGCAGGTTCTGCACGCCGGGGACGTTGTGTACTCGATCCGAGATGTGAATGCCGATAATGAGATGCCTGGCCTTGTTCATTCTGATCTCCTATCTCTACTGCCTGTCTTTGAGCTCTGTAAAATAGTCCTGGCCACTTGGCAGTCTTTGGCGATCTGCCTGGCAAGTTCTTCGGGTGTACCAAACTTGTGCTGGCTGCGGATTCGTTGCACGAAGTCCATCGCCATCCAACGACCGGTCAGGTCCCCCACCCCTTCGATCAGCAGGTGGGCCTCGATCAACAACGGATGTTCGTCCCCAAAGGTCCGGGCCTGCCCGATACTGAAGACGGCGGGAACTTGCTTGCGTTCTCGCAGAAGGTCGTTCTCCGACCCGGCGGTCTCAACAAAACCCGCGTAGACGCCTTCGGCTGGGATAATCTGCCGGGGGGTACGCATGTTGAGTGTGGGAAACCCTAGTTTTCGACCGCGACCCCAGCCCGAGACGATCGGACCGATCAGACGGTAGGGACGGGACAGAGCCGCAGCGGCCTCGGCCACATGGCCCCCCTCAAGCATGAATCGCACGATCGTGCTCGAAACCCGCAGGACTTGGCTGGTGGTTTCGATTTCGATCTGTCGCGGAGGAACCACGATGACCTCGAACCCCTTGGTCCTTCCAAACTCGGCCAAAGTCCCGACGTCTCCGGCGCGGGCCGTGCCGAAGTGGAAATCGTCGCCTTCCACGATGACCGAAGGACGAATCGAAGCCATCAGAAACTCGTCGATGAAGGCTTCCGGCGAAAGTCCCAGCAGATCCTTGTTGTCTTCCAGGACGATGATGCAGTTGTCCGCGTATTCTTCCAGTAGATGGAGTTTCAACGACAGGGGCGTCAATACGCCGGGGGCTTTTTCCGGGTGGAGAATCGCCACAGGGTGCGGTTCGAAGGTCATAACAACCATCTGAGCACCCCGTTCACGGGCGATCCGTCGGGCGGTACGAAAGATCTCCTGGTGGCCCAGGTGCACGCCGTCGAAATTCCCGATCGTCAGGACACATCCCTTTCCGACCTGCCCGAATTCCGTACGCTGTGTAAGGGTTCTCATACGACACCCAGTGTACTGGGCGGGCCAGGACCTGCAAGGGCTTTTTGGATGGAAGCAGCCGAGAGTGGGAGTGGGCGTCCCCTTGCCGTATGGTTTGTGTCGGCGGGCGGAGAAACGGCCAATGACCCTCTCCTCACGTTGCCGAGCGAATCCGTGGGCACTGGATTCTCAACACACAGACCTCAAGATTTGTCGGAAATGGTCCACCCGGTCTGTTCCTGAATACATTCAGGGTAGAAAATCTTGGCCTCTTTGAGCACAAGTTCCAGCTTGGTTGGATCTTTCTCTTTTTCGTAACAGAAGATCAGAAGCTCCAGCGAAGCCCGATGGTAAGAGAATCGCGAGCGGTTGCCCGTGACAGGCCGATCGGGCCCGAGCTTTCGGATCTGCTCAAGGTGGGGGATGGCCAACGGTTGACGACCGTCCTCGATATACAAGGTGGCCAACTCCAGGTGGGCTGCCCGATTCAGGGGGTCCGCCTGGACCGCTTCCTGGTAGGCACCATACGCCATCTCGCGGTCGCCCTGGATCTTGTGAATACGCGCCGACTGATGCCAGGCCTCGCTGCTCTGGCCGTCGATAAGCAATGCTTTATCGCACTGCCTCAAGGACTCTGCAAACAATCCCGCCCCGGCATACGCACCGGCCAAACCCAGCATCTGATTGACCATCACCGGTCGGAGCAAAACGAGAACGACCCCAATGAAGATCAAGCTGTAGCAGCCTCGGGCCGCGATCTCTTTGTACTCCTGGATGCGCTGTTTTCGTTGGCGATAAACGATCAGGCGGTCTTCCATGGAACACCCGTTAACCAACAATGATAAAGTAGATCCCCAGAATCATCAGGACGTTTCCCGACAGCCACTGAATTCTTGGCTCGATCGAGCACATCCGGGTCCGCAACCAGCGAAGCAGGTCGGGCATCAACAAGCTGGTCAGAACCCCGACCGCCAAAAGGGTGATCCCTTGACCCCCGGCGAAAAACAGGAATAAGAACAATCCATGAAGAGAGGACCCGCTGGCGGCCACGTCGATTAGGGTCTGAAACGCCGACCCACAGTGCGGACAGGCCGGAGTCTGCAGAACCCCGAAAGCACAGCCCAGAAGAAACGCCCCCGGCGAGCCGGTCTTGGCCAGTTTCATCATTGTCTGTTGCCACCGGGCAGGCAGCAGATGCGGATGGATCAGGCCCGAGAGGAGCAGGCCCGTGATGATCAAACCCACGCCCAGGAGCGAAAACAAGAACTGGTTCCAACTGAGAATGAGGCGCAACCCCTCGTCATGCAGACTTGCCGTCAAGCCGAGCAACCCCGTACCGAAGATCAAGCCCAGCACGAACAAGAAAGAGAGTAAGACTCCATGACGTTTCGAATCGGCCGCACCCGCGATGTAGGCCGTGATGATCGGCAAGCGGACCACGGCGCACAATCCCAGCGAAGCCGCGGTTCCAGCCACGAACGCAGCGCCCAGCGTCATTTCCACAGCCTGTCCTGAAACGGGTTGAAAAGTTGAAATCACGGCCACTTTCCTCGAGCCTTGACCAAATCGCAAGGCGGATTTTCTGATAAAAAGTCCCCCTTTGCAGAGGGATTTCCCCCCTACGACGAACTATTCTTGCCGGCATTTCCCGGCTCCATGCAAATTCTACAAAACAACGGGTCTCAAGAAAAATATGCAACTTAGTTGCAAATCTTGCGCAAGCGTATTATAATATCGCCCGTCGTTGAGACTCCCGATGAGAACGCAAAGAAACAGGAAGAAAAATGCAAGAGAAATTGAAAGCGATCCTGAAGGAGCTGAGGAATCATGCACCGTTCACCGTGATCGGAGCCGTATCCGGTATTCTGGCGATGCTGCTGTTCAAAGACGCCTCGCCACAGATCAGTCAACGGTTGTTTCAAGTGTTTCATCCCGCCCACGTGGCTCTCTCGGCCATCGTTACAGCTTCCCTCTTCCGACTCCACGAGAGCAAACGGGGATTTCTGGTCGTACTGCTTGTAGGCTATCTTGGAGCGGTCGGCGTGGCGACTCTGAGCGACTCGATCCTGCCGTTCTTGGGGGAAAGTTTTCTGGGCGTGGCCGTACCGACCCACGCAAGCCTGCACGAACTCGGCGGCTCAGCTCAAGCAAAACCGGATCCCGACCACGCTTGGCATGACCACGAAAGTCACGAACATACAGGCAAGCCGCACATCCACCTTGGTTTCCTCGAGGATTGGTATGTCGTCAACCCGGCGGCCATCCTGGGAGTTCTCATTGCCTGGTTCTGGCCTAGAACGAAGTTTCCCCATGCCGGGCACATCCTCATCAGCACTTGGGCTTCGTCCTTCCACGTCTTGATGAACACTCATCGCGAACTGACGCCTATGCTGTTCGTCGGCGTTTTTGTCGTTCTGTTCATCGCGGTATGGCTGCCTTGCTGCGTGAGCGACATCGTGTTCCCGATGTTTTTCGTCAAGTTACCCCACGTGCATTGCGGGTGTCGTTGCCACCAGGACCGTGCGACAGAGGTGACCCCATGAGCAAGCAGTCTGAGGACACAGCCCGTCACATGCTCCAGGAGGCCAAGCTCTACTGCACGGAGGCCAGGGTGACGATCCTCCGCGTCCTCCTGGAGGCGGGCGGCCCTCTGCGTCAGGATCAGATCGCCCGAGGGGAGAGCCACAAACTCAACAAAGTTACCGTCTATCGGACGCTGGAGTCTCTGACGGAAGCGGGACTGGTGCATCGGGCTTTCATGCAGAACCGGGCCTGGCATTTCGAACTGGCCAACCACTGCTCGGAAAAACAGTGTCACCCACATTTCACGTGCACCAACTGCGGTGTGACGCAATGTATGACGGATATCTCATTCCCGATGGCCCAGATCCCCCAGAAAGGGTACGTCATCAGTCGCCAGCAGGTGAGGCTGGAGGGCCTGTGCCCGGCCTGCGCGTAGCGTCGTGGGGAGAAATAAGCCGTGCGGATAGACTCGCGACAATTTCCCGGCTCGGTACGAACCGTCATGGTGGTCACGGCAGCTGCGGCAGTGTTTGCCCTGACGAGCGGGTTATTGTTGACGATCCACCTTTTGACCTCTGACCATTCCCACTGTCAGGACTCCCCTGAGTGCTCGATTTGCCGGCAGTTCCTGATCCTCTCGAAAAAAGCACTTCCGGTATCGCCCGTCGAAAGGGTACTGCAAATCTTGGTTCTCGACGAGAACGTGCCGGTCTTCGTCGAACCCATCCAACACCGCTTTCCGCAGATCTCCCGGCCTCGCGGTCCTCCTTTTTTCCTGACTCCCTCAGTTCGTTCCTAGGGGTCCCTCTCGCCGCCTCGTCCCGACGCGTATCGCGCGTCGGTGGGGATTACCGTCGAGCCCCAGGCTTGAACCCACATGCAATATGAGCAGGACTACAAGGAGACTACACAATGAAGACACTGTCCTTAATCACTGCCGCAACCTTGATGCTGGCGGCAGCTTTCTCACGAACCGTGCAGGCACAGGGGCACGGCGACGCCGTGGCCCACTTCCACATCGGCATCAACCCCACTTGGCGACCCGCGGAGTGGAGCCGGCCCGACGAAGATTCCATCGATTCGGACCCGACCGACGACAGCAAGCTCTGGCTGTTCTCGATGCCACCGACACACATGGCCGCAACGCCCGGCTGGCCCCACTGGGAGCACAGCAACGGAAACACGTTTCTCGTCCTGTCGCCCGTCCACGAGGACGGTCAGCACGTAACCAAGCCGGACGACCCGAGCAAGGAGCTGTACACCTGCAATTTCCTTTACAGCAGGGCCAACGGTTACGGCGATCCTACGGGCGCGCTACACCTGAACGGATGGAGTTCCGCGTTCGGCCCGCAGGGAGCGTGGAATCTCGAAGCAGGCGACCCGAACAGCGTACCTGCCTGGAGCATCCAACTGCGGCGAGAGCGAGTCAGCGGCAATCTCGACGCGGACGACTTCTTCATGCTGCAATCCGACGACACGCCGGTCCTTCAGGCCGATGGCCAGACCTACACGTTCCCCAAGAGATGGCTCAAGGACGAGAACGCCTGGGGGATTCACAGCCATCTGTATTTCTACTTCTGGCTCGACGAAACGGACAACGAAGTCTACGTCGTTCTCTCTGTCCACGACACTGGCGGCCGGTACCAGCGATCCGCGGACGTCACGATCCGCTTCGCCAAGACGGTCGTCCAGCCCATCGTAGGCGACGTGAACAACGACGGAATCGTGGACATCAAGGACCTCAGGATCGTGATGGAGAACTGGGGGCTGTCCGGAATCTACAGCTTCCAGGATCCGGGACAACACGATCACGACGAGCATGAACACGACCACGAGCACTGAGAACCTCGGTTCGAAGGGAACTCGTCATGAGAAGGAATCCATGCCAATTGGAGCGGTGGCGGAGAAACCTCCGGGGTGTCCTTGGGCGCCCCGGAGGGCACAATCGCCAGAGCTACGGGGCCTTCACGCTGATCGAGCTGCTGGTGGTCATCTCGATCATCGCAATTCTAATGGGAGTCCTGTTGCCGTCGCTGAATCGGGCGAGAAAGCAGGCGCAGAAGATCGCGTGCCGGAGCAACCTGCGACAAATGGGCATTGCGTTGCAGACGTATTTGCCCGATTCGGGATACCGCCTGCCGCCCAGTTCGTGCCACGTCCGCGAGCCGAACGACCACTGGCTACGGGTCCTGACCCGTTACACGAAAGAACAGCTTCTGTTCCGCTGCCCCAGCGACAAAGGGAAGGAGTTTGTCGATTGGGACAAGCCGTTGAACAAGCAAAAAGACGCGAGGTATTCGAGCTTCGCGGTCAATAGCTTGTTGGACCCGATCTGCTATCGTTACGGCGCGGGGCCCAACCGCTACAACTGCGTCAACTCGATCCGGCGGCCGATGTCATGTATTTGGATCAGTGAAGCCCCGGCCACCGAGAGCTTCCGCTTGGCCGACCATATCCATCCGGAGACGTGGGAAGGTTCGGTGGACTACGCCAAGCAATTCATCGCCTGGGATCGCCACCAGGGGATCTCGCACTACTTGTTCGCGGACGGCCACGCCGAAGGGCTCAAGTTCGAGCACACCTACGAGTACCCCGGCGTCTGCAATTGGTATCCCGAAACGGCTCCGAAATGGCCGGAGAATCCGTAGGAGTGATGGACGGCAAAATCTATGCGAAAGGAACACGTATGAGACCCCTGTACACAGTGATCATCACGATCTCGCTGGCGTGCGGTTGTGTCGTACGCGCGGAATGCCCCCTCGACCATCTGATCATCGGCTGCAATCGCGATGGGATCGAAGGAACGGCCGACGACTGTACGCTCTTCCTGGATTGTAGCCAGAAGTACCGCAACAGCAGCCAAACACCCTATGGCAACTGGTTCTACCCTCTGCAAAAGAGTATCTTCCCGAACTACACTTACCGGATTGGCGAACCCGGCTTCGACCTGTTCCAGGCGATCGATCCCGGTTCAAGCACCACCTACGAGCCCAACTGGGCCCCGGTCGGGGCACCAGGAGTCGACTATCGGTTCATCATCGAATGCGTCGATCTGTCACCAGGACTTCGGGCCGTCCACAAGGATTACCCCCAGTTCACCCTCGACGCACCCGGCCAGGATTTCGATCACAGCGCCATCCACAGCCTGCGAGGGGATTCCCATGTCCACATATCCTACCAGGCGACCAGCGGAACCACCCTGCGGTGGATCAGCTTTCGGGTTGTGGACGCCCTGGACGACGGCGACCAATACGAACCGTCGGAACCGATCACGATCGTATTCAATGTCGAGCCCCTCGCAGGGGATTTGGTTGTCGACGGCCAAGTCGGACCCGCGGACCTCGCTCAACTGGCCTATCACTGGCTGTCGGGCGAAAGCTCCCTGCAGAATGATTTCTGCGAGCGGGCGGACAGCAATCGCGACGGGTTCGTGGACCTTCTTGACTTCGCCCGCATGGCGGCCAATTGGCGGACACAATGGGGCAACTGGGGAGACTGAGAGGATGCCGCGGCCACTTTTTTCGTTCACCGACGGAATTCCAGAACGAAATGTGAACCGATGGAAGGCCTATCTCCGATAATAGCCCGTATATGATTACAAAGACGCACATATGGATCGTATTGATACCCCTGGTGTTGGTGATCGCCGGCTGTCCAGGTCCCCAGCGAAGACCCCCAGGAGTGGTGATCGGCGAGGACACGATAACTATCGAGCAACTGGCCCTTCGATTGGGCCTGCGGATCGAGCAGCGGGACGAGACCTTCGTCGTCATGAAGAACACCGCCAACACGGTGATCGTCTTCACGCACCCGGACGGTCGATTCTTCGTCAACGGCAAGCCCTTGGGTTCCGTCGGAAACGTCATCAAAGAGCACGGCGTAATTCACGTGCCATCGACGCTGGCCGAGCAGATCCGCCCGCACCTCCGTACAGGTCTCCCGCAGCCACCGACAACGCCTGTCCGCAAAGGCGCCGTGATCATCGACGCCGGGCACGGTGCTCACGATCCAGGGGCTATCAGTCCTACCGGCATCAAGGAGAAAGACATCAACCTGCGGGTGGCCGCGAAGGTCGCCAACCTGCTCGAACAGCGAAACCTGCCGGTCGTCATGACCCGCTGGCAAGACACCTTCATCGAACTTGAGGAGCGAGCCGAGACCGGCAATCGGCAAAAGGCCGCTCTATTCGTGAGCATCCACTGTGACTCGGCGCCCAGCAGCAGCGCCCAAGGTTTCACCATTTACGTCGCGGCGGGTGCCTCCGCCCAGTCGTACCGCGCCGCCCAGGCGATCAGCCAGGCCATGGAAAAAACCGGCCTGAACAATCGAGGCATCCGCGAACAGGATTACCGCGTCCTCATGAAAAGCAAAGGCGCCGCGGTCCTGATCGAATTGGGGTACCTGTCAAACCCCCAGGACGCCGCCCGTCTGGCGGACGACCGTTTCCGGGACCGCCTGGCCCATGCCATCGCTGACGGCATCGAGGCGTACTTGCAGTAGGCCAACGCTTCCGCAGAATGGACGCCGCAAATAGAAGAGGGTAGGATGTCCCCCATGGAAATGTATCCTCTGAAATCGGTGCCTGTGTTCAAATCGCGAATTTGGGGCGGACGGATACTCCAGGAAATGTTCGGCAAAAACCTTCCGCCCGGCGAGAGAATCGGGGAGAGTTGGGAGGTCGCCGACTTGCCTGAGGGCAAATCCACCATCGGCAATGGACCGTTCCAGGGGCAGACATTGGGTTCGGTTGTTCGTCAACACGCCGAAGGCATTGTCGGTCCCAAAGGTTTTTCCGAGCCGTTTCCTTTGTTGATCAAATTCCTTGACGCCCGGCAGGTCCTTAGCGTGCAGGTGCATCCGGACGCTGAGACCTGCCGACGGACGGGCAGAGGCGACATGAAGACCGAGTGCTGGTACGTGATCCAGGCCCGACCGGGCGCAGTCATCTACAAGGGATTCAAGAAACCGCTCGTCAGAGACCGATTCGCCGCCGCGATCCGCGATGGAACTGCGGCGGATCTGCTGGCGGAGGTTCCTGTCTCGGTGGGCGAGTGCCACTTCATCCCCCCAGGAACGGCCCATGCGATCGGGGCCGGCCTTGTGATCGCGGAGATCCAAACACCTTCGGACACAACGTATCGCGTCTTCGACTGGAACCGCGTGGACGATTCAGGCAAACCCAGGCAACTCCACATCGAAGAGGCCTTGGAGAGCATCCATTTCGACGTGACGCCCGACAAGCTGCCTGTCACGAAGGTCGGTAGGCTCGTCGATTGCGACCACTTCAAGGTGGACAAGGGGAACCGGGCCGAAGGCGGCGAGGTCTTTTTCTCTCGCGGTGTTATGCGCGTGGTGATCGTCCTAAGCGGCAACGGTACCATTCTGTCCCGCCAAGCTGCGCCGGTGGAGTTCTCCGCAGGCGACAGCCTGATCATTCCCGCGGCGTTTGAGGGAACGATGCGGTTCGACCGCCAGACCGAATATCTGGTGGTGACGATTTGAAGGAAGTTGAAAGTCTGATGTGTGAAGCCTGAAGTAGCAGACGAACCTCCGTCAGACTCACAGCCTCCGACTTCAACCATACGACATCACATTTCGACCTTCGTTCCTTTGAGTTGCCCATCACGGGCCCAGACCTCGTCGTCGTAGCGGAGCATCGTGAGGCCGTCCTCGAATCCTTGCGGATCGATCTGTGGCCGTCTGCCCGTCAGTTCCTGAAGAATCCACTTGGGGAAATTCGCGCCCGCCTGGATCGACAGGGGGGCCCCTCCGCCGAAGCGAGGATTGACCTCATTGAATCGAAGTCGGCCGTCTTCCGTCACGAACAGTTGGACCGTGATGACGCCGGGGCCGGCTCCCAACAATTCGACCACGCGTCCGGCTGGAGTCATGATGCGAGGGTCTCTGACGACCCGTCCCTTGCTGACCTCGCCCGAACGGATCTCCATCCGCAGGCGGGGAACAACGCACCGGACGCGCATATCGAAATCCACATAGACATCACATGTGTATTCCCTGCCTTCGACGAACTCCTGACAGAGGGGATTAAGGATTCGCCTGGCGAAAAAACGAAGTTCACTTCGGTCATGCACCACCGCGTTGTCAAGTCCGGCGTAACCGTCCGATCGCTTCAGGAAACACGGCCAAACCAATTCCCCCCGCCGGTCGGCGGCCAAGGCGGCCCGGACGCTCTGCGTCCTTGGGCTGTCGAAACCGTTTCGGGTCAGAAATTCGAACGTCAACCGCTTGTCCTGACAAATGTCGATCACGTCGGGATTTGACACCAGTACACGGCACCCCCGTTCTGCGAATCGGGCCTTGTTCTTGGCCAAGAGCCGAAGATCCAGATCCACGGTCGGCACCAGCAGGTTTACTCCAAACCTGCGAACGATAGCCAGAAGTTGATCGATATACTCGGGTTCGGTCGTTCGCGACACCAACAACGCTTCGTCGCACAATTGAAGCGCCGGACTGTGCTTGTCGATGTCGGTGCCGCAGAAAAGAACCCTCAGACGAAGCTCCCTCGCTGCCTTCTGGAAACTGCGAAGCAGCGAAACACGTCTGCCAATACAGGTGAACAACACAGCCCACTTTCGACGAACCGCCGGAGCTTCACAAACATACGATTTCGCCATACTCTCACCTCGCAGGCCCTACCTCTCGACAAACGTGGTACGCCATTGAAAAACGTCTCGCCGCAAAACCAAGGCAGACCACCCCGCTCTGGGGCTGCGGAAACCCATTTGTTTTGACATTCTGACGGGATGTTACTACACTAGGACCCATTTATATGAAATCGGCTGACGGGATACCGTCGGTTTAAGAATCAAGGGTTGCAGGAAGCATGCGGGGGATGTTGGATTGCTCCGCAAAAACGCCGCGGCAACCCAAGGTGGGAGTAGCGCGTGCTGAAGATTGAGGATAACCCTCCGTTGGTTTGGCCTCCGGCGGAATCAATCCGCCAATTCGAGGGTCGGTGGTGGGTCGCCCATACCAAGAGCAGAAATGAAAAAGCCCTGGCCCATGACCTGATGGCCCGAAATGTCAGCTATTTCTTGCCGATGACCTGGAAGGTACGTCGCCAGAGCCATCGAACCATCAAATCGCTGTTGCCCCTGTTCACCGGGTATGTGTTCTTCTGCAGCGACGAGAACGGTCGGATCGAACTGCTCAAAACCAACCGCGTGGCGAGCCTGATCGAAGTGAACAACCAAGCAGGCCTAATCGATGAATTAGTGCGATTTGAACGGGCCCTCCGAGCCGGGGTCCCTTTGATCCCGCACAAGTACCTCAACAAGGGGCAATGGTGCCGCGTGATCGCCGGGCCCCTGCTGGGTCTGGAGGGGATCGTTATCCAGACCAAAAGCGACACACGCCTGGTGCTCCAGATCGATTTGCTGGGTCAGGCCGCGAGCGTCGAGATCGATGTGGACATGATCGAACCCGTCGAGAAACAGCCGGAACCGAAAACCTAACTGTGCCCTCGGCGACTCTGGTGACCTCGCCCGGCCTAAAGGACGGAGCAATCCCCAGGCTTGGTCCAAACGGACACAGGTAAGGATCCTGTAGTTTTTTGCGAGGGGAAACGACATGATTATTCGGACGCAGGCGTATCCCAGAGCCGGACTCGTGGGAAATCCCTCCGACGGGTATTTTGGCAAGACCATCGCGTTCGCGTTCAGCAACTTTCGCGCGGAAGTGATCCTGTACGAAACGCCCGAGTTGGAGATCCTCCCCAGCGAGAAAGACCGTTCCTGCTTCACCAGCATTCAGGCTCTGGTCAATGATGTTCAACTACACGGTTACTACGGCGGCATCCGCCTGCTGAAAGCCACGATCAAGCGGTTTTTCGACTACTGCAGGGAACATCAGATCGACCTGCACGACAAGAACTTCTCGATCCGCTACAACTCGGACATCCCCCACGGCGTCGGCCTGGCCGGCTCCAGTGCGATCATCACCGCGTGCCTGCGGGCCCTGATGGCCTTTTATGGCGTGAGCTTTCCGCGGTACGTCCAGGCCAATCTCGTCCTGGCGGCCGAGGCGCAGGAACTGCACATCCCGGCGGGTCTCCAGGACCGCGTCATCCAAGCCTATGAAGGATTGGTCTACATGAATTTCGCCAAGGAAATCATGCAGAAACAGGGGTATGGTAACTATGAACCCATGGACCCCAAGCTGCTGCCCAAGTTGTACATCGCGTATCGCGACGACCTGAGCGAACCAACGGAAAAATTCCACAACAACATCCGACATCGCTTTGAACAGGGTGAGTCCAAGGTCGTCAACGCTATGAAATTCTGGGCGAACCTCGCCGAGAAAGTTAAAAAATGCCTGCTCAAGGGGGAACTCGATGGGATTCCCGCCATGCTGAACGCCAACTTCGACAAACGGTGCGAGATCTACAAGATCGCGGAAGAGAACCTCCGCATGGTCCAGGCCGCACGGTCCGTCGGCGCCAGCGCCAAGTTCACCGGCTCCGGCGGGGCCATCGTCGGCACGTATACCGACGAGCGAATGTTCGCCAATCTGAAGAAGACACTTGAAAAACTCAACATCAAAGTCATCAAACCCAAGATTGTCCCTGGAGTAGGAACCGCCAAGACATGATCCGCAAGGCCGTCATTCCCGCGGCGGGATTCGGGACCCGCTTCCTGCCCGCCACCAAGTCGCAGCCCAAGGAGATGCTGCCGATCGTCGATACACCGGTCATTCAGTACGTCGTCGAAGAGGCCGTCCAGGCAGGCATCACCGACCTTCTGATGATCATCGGCAAAGGTAAACGAGCCATCGAAGAACACTTTGACCGCAGTTTTCAGCTCGAGCGGCAGCTCGAATCGCAGGGCAAGACCGCAGAGTTGGAGGCCATGCGGCGTATCTCAGAGTTGGCGGACATTCACTTTGTCTGGCAGAAAGAGATGCGAGGTTTGGGCGACGCGGTCTACTGCGCCCGCCACCACGTCAACAATGAGCCGTTCGTCATCCTGTTGGGGGACACGGTCATGGACGCCCCCAAACCCGCGGCCCTTCAATTGGTAGAGCTCTACCAGCGGCTCCAAGCTCCAGTCATTCTATTGGAGGAAGTCGAGCCCACGAAAGTGAGCCTCTACGGGATCATCGATGGCGAGGAGGTCGAGCCCGGTGTCTATCGTATCAAGGACCTCGTCGAAAAACCCAAACCCCAGAAAGCCCCCTCGCGTCTGGCCATCGCCAGCCGATACCTTCTCACGCCGGACATCATGGACTACATTGCAAAGCTCTTGCCTGGCAGCAACGGCGAAATCGATCTGACCGAACCGCTCCGCTCGCTGGTGAAGATCCGTCCCGTCTACGGTCTCAAACTCCAGGGCCGCCGTTGCGACATCGGTAACAAAGACGGCTTCGTTCGGACCAACATCGAATTCGCCCTCAAACGGCAGGACATGGCCGACGAGTTGCGAAAATACATCAGACAGTTAGCCCAAAACATGTAGGGAGAGAGCATGAAAGCACTGGTGACCGGAGCAGCGGGATTCATTGGATCGCATCTGATCGAGCGACTTCTCAGGGACGGCTGGACCATCGTGGGCGTGGACAGCTTCGACGCTTTCTATGATCCGGCCACCAAGCGACGCAACATCGCCGCCAGCCTGTCGAATCCCGCCTTTCAGCTCATCGAAGCGGACATTCGCGACAGAGCCGCGATGGAACGAGCCGTCGAACCTGGAACCGACGTGATCGTCCATCTGGCAGCACGAGCTGGGGTCAGACCCTCCATCGTCGAGCCTGCCCTCTACGCCGACGTCAACGTCAACGGCACCGTCACGCTCCTGGAAGCCGCTCGAAAACGAGGCGTCCCCAAATTCATCTTCGCATCGAGTTCCAGCGTCTACGGCAACAACCGGAAGGTCCCCTTCTCCGAAGACGACAACGTAGACTTCCCGATCTCGCCCTACGCAGCGACGAAAAAAGCGGGTGAACTGATCTGCCACACGTATCACCACCTGCACGGTCTGGCGATCACTTGCCTGCGGTTCTTCACGGTCTACGGTCCTCGCCAACGGCCGGACCTGGCCATTCACAAGTTCACTCGTCTGATTGAGGAAGGCAAGCCCGTCCCGATTTACGGCGACGGCACCATGATGCGAGATTTCACTTACATCGACGATATCCTCAACGGGATCGTCGCCGCGATGGAACGCTGCGTCGGCTATGAGATTTACAACCTCGGGGAATCTCAACCCATCAGCGTCAACGACCTCATCGCCGAACTTGAACACGCTTTAGGCAAGAAGGCGATTCGCCAGCAACTGCCTCTCCAGCCGGGGGATGTCGATCGGACCTACGCAGACGTATCCAAAGCCGAATCACGTCTGGGCTACAAGCCGTCCACCAACATCCGGACCGGCCTGACCCGTTTCATCGCCTGGTTTCGCCAGGAACGAATACTCCCGTAGTCTGTCCAGACGCACCTGTCACGACATCCCAGGAACAATTCGCACAAATGGGTATCTGTACGTATAAGAAACCCTTTTGTTCGTCGGCCCCGTATTTTCCTTATCTACATAAATCTCTGATAGGAAAGAGGTTACGTTATAAGATACCCTGGAAGAGAATTGCATAACGACGGTCGATGTGGTATACTAAGGCCATGGAAATAACCCAGAACATCGTGGTTTCTTGGACCTGCGGGCAGGAGGATGACTATGAACCTCCTCCCGACGATGATCCTTTACCTGTCGGTTGGTTGCGGCGAATGGTACTTGGCGTTGCGACGTACCTTAGCGTGCGCCCGCGGCGAGAAGACGCTTCTCGTCTGCATTGTCTTTATCGAAAATCTCTTGGGGTTGTGGGTATTGTCGAATTTTATCCGGACTAACAACTGGTTCTTGGCGTTCAGTTACTCCGCCGGCGCCGCCGCCGGCGCCCTGATCGTCGCCATGAGAGGAGACGAAAAAGCCCCCGCCAAGAATCCCCATTAGTCTCTGAGGGCCGCGAGACCGCTGTTTTCCGACGTCTATTCAATGAGGATCCTACCACGCAGGCCGACGATCAACGCGTCGTCCGAATCGGACCGACCGCCCGGATTTGCTATGTACTGGAGATCCGGGCTGAGGGTCATCCATCGCGCGACCGCAATGCTGTAGTACAACTCCAAGACCTGCTCGGATCCGGCAAGCCCCGCTTGGCTGTCCGAGCCGGTGAACGTACCCCGCGCAAAGCCGATCCCCACGACGTCGTCATCGCGTAATGCGAATAGACCTCGGTATTGCAGACCGACGCTCCAGAAACAGTCGAGCTCGGCCGCATCGCCGTCGACCCAACCCCAGCGGGCGAATACCCCCAAGCCCTGCTCGTCGCCTGGATCGTCGCTCTCGCGAAAGATCTCCCGGGCGGCGCTAAGATACACGCCGGTCAGTTCGTCCTGCGATGTGAGATCGCCCCCACCGGTCCACCAGGCGCCGAGGTGGTACTCGCCGGTCCTAAGCCAGAGGTCGGTACGACTCGCCGGCAGGAAGCTCGCCTGGGCAATGACGAAGAATCCCTCGTCGTCGGAGGCCCAGGAAGCGGTCTCGTCGATGTCCGCGTCGCCGCTCTGGGTGGCCCCCGCCGCAGCGAACTGCCACTGATCCGAGAGCTTGGCCACCGCGGACAGGGACAGGGTGTACGCAGGGAAGGGAATCGTCGGGTTGTTGACGAAGGCGCCGTTGAGGAACTGGCCATGTTCGTCGTTGGCATAGGCGTTCAGATCGAACGCCGAGATCACGTCGCGATACTCGATCCCTGCGGACAGATCCGCCTTGCCGACCTGCACGAACACCCGATCACCGGCGAACGACCGAAGGAACCACAACTCCGCGACATCGATCCATTCGCCATGGATCGCATCGCCGTCAACGCCGAAGTAGCTGCCGACCGCGGTCGGATCGATGCACCCATCACGGGGCCACCCGCCCTCCAGGAGCAAATAAGCCGTCGAGTTCGACCATCCCAGGATCCTTTCGAGATCGGCCGACGCCTGAACGTCGTAGCTGCCTGCATACCGTCCCGACCGCGACTTTGTGCTCAGGCCGCCGTGCGTGTTGTGCTGATAGACCTGCGTCAGGCCCGCCCCCCAGGTCACGCCGGTCCCAAAGAACTGTTCGATGCCATGAGGCGCGCGGCTGCTGTGCGCCGTCCCCCGCACGATATCCTCATGCCGCGATCCATGCTCGGCATGGCCGACGACCGCAAACACCGACAAGTAGAACGTCACACACGCAGTAATCCCCAGCCGCGAGCACATTTCTGGCAATTCCCCTCTCTGGTTTCAAAGACAACCCAAACGCTCCATTTCACGATCCGCCCGGCAGCACGCGTTGCGACCTTGCAGTTGTCCCGCTTGGATCATATCCGGCTGCCCACCTGGAACACCACCAGGGTAATCCCATACGCCAGGACCGTCAGGCCGAAGAACTGGAAGGCAGCCCATCGCCACGAGTTGGTTTCCTGCTTGGTCATCGCGATCGTCGCGACGCACGGCGTGGCGATCAGAGAAAACAGCATAACACAGAACCCCACCAGCGGCGTATAATTGGCTTGGAGCTTCTGCCGCAGCAGGTCGGCGTTGTCGCCGGATCCCGTCGCATATACGATGCTCAACTGAGAAACGAAGACTTCCTTGGCGGCCGTGGCGCCGATCAACGCCGTGCCGATCCGCCAATCGAATCCCAGCGGTCGGATGGCAGGCTCGACGAACCGGCCCACCCGTCCGATGACCGAATGCTCCAGCGAAACCTGCTGGGCCTGCTCGTCGTCCAATCCCGCCAGCCGTTCGGGAGCGGGCTTCGGGAAGCTCGCCAGAAACCACAAGACCACCGAGATTCCCAGGATGACGGTGCCGGCCTTCTTGAGGAACATCCAGCCCCGCTGCCACATGTGAATCACCACGGATCGAGGCGTGGGCATTCGATATGGCGGCAACTCCATCACGAACGGCATGGTCTCGCCCTGAAAGACCGTCAGGCGAAGCACCTTGGCGCAAATCACCGCCAGGAGGATGCCGATGAGGTAGACCAGCCACATCACGGGGCCGCGCCAGGCGGGAGCGAAGAAGGCCGGAATGATGAGCGAGTAGATCGTGAGCCTCGCACCACAACTCATCAGCGGGATGACCATGATCGTGGTGAGGCGATTCCGCTGGTTCTCCAGGATCCGCGTCGCCATGATGGCGGGGACAGAACAGCCGAAGCCGATCAGCATGGGAATGAAGCTCTTGCCGTGCAGACCGATCTTATGCATAATCCGGTCCATCACAAACGCGGCACGGGCCATGTAGCCGGTGTCTTCCAGCATCGCGATCACCAGGAACAACAGCAGAATGTTCGGCAGAAAAACCACGACACCCCCGACACCCGCGATGATGCCCTCCACGAGCAGGGACCGTAACCGGCTCTCGCTGCCGGCAGGCCACAACCCCGACACCGCGGTCCCGAGCCAGCCGAACAATCCCTCCAAAACCTGCATCGGGAACTCGCCCAGGGTGAACGTCAGCCAGAAGACCGCATACATCAGCAAAAGAAAGATTGGCAGGCCCAGAAATCGGTTGGTCACGACTGCATCGATCACGTCGCTGGCGTCGTGCCGTCGCTCGACCGTATTTTTGATCGTCTCCTGGCAGGCGCCGGAGATGAACCCGTATCGCCGGTCGGCCAGCACGATCTCCGGTTCGTCACGGAAAATATTCCGCAGGTAAGCGACGCTCTTGGCCGCCGCGTCCAGGACCTCCTGGTGCTGAATCTTGCCGACGACCTCGTCATCCTGCTCAATCAGCTTGAGGGCCACCCAGCGGGAGCCGTACTTGTCCGCCAGATCCCCTTCCTTCGTTCGCACGATCGCTTCAACGCGGGCCAGTTGCTCCTCAATCTCGGTTCCGTAATGCAGGCCATGAACGCGAGGTTTTCTGCCTTCTCGCGCGGTTTCGATGACGGCATCAAGCAACGCCTCCCGGCCTTGGCCCTTGTTTCCCACGGTCGGAACGATTCTTGCTTCCAGGAGACGGGACAATTGATCCAGGTCGAACACCAGTCCCCGCCGTTTGGCCAGGTCGCTCATGTTGAAGGCGAACACCAAAGGCACGCCCATCTCGATCAGTTGCGTGCCCAGATACAGATTGCGTTCGATATTCGACGCATCGACCACGTCGACCACCACGTCGGGCCGCTCGTCCAGAACGAACCGACGAGCGATGATCTCCTCTTCGGAGTAGGCCGTCAGACTGTACGTGCCGGGCAGGTCGACGAATCGCATCTCATGCCCATTGTGGGTACAGAAACCTTCCTTCTTCTCGACCGTGACGCCCGGGTAGTTGCCCACGTGCTGATGCGAACCGGTGATCAGATTGAACAGACTGCTCTTTCCGCTGTTGGGGTTGCCCACGAGGGCCACGACGATTGGTTTCATACGAGAGTATCCTGAAGCCGCCACCCACAAAGTTAGGCGAAACGAACTTTCGAGGGAAAAATTTTTAGCATTCCAGCCGAAGGACTTATTGAACAAAAACTTTCTGCGCCACCCCCCTGCCCAGGACCATCTTGATATCCTTGATGATGACCACGAATGGCCCGGGATGGCCGTTGCTGACAACCCGGATTTCCACACCGGGAACGAACCCCATAGATGCAAGCCGACTGTTCAGACCCCGCCCCGCCCGCACACGAACCAGACGGACCGTGTCGCCCGTGGCCACGGTCGACAAAGGCCTCACCCGACTCTTCTCCACCACTACTTCACCCATCACAACACCGATCCTTTTGCCTTTCTGGCCGATCGCTTGCCATGGAAGAGCCGAAATTCCCCCGCCAAATCACATCCATCCTGACCGCGAGCCGCGACATAATCTATGAAACTGAGCAACCGACCGATAATCTCAGAGCCCAACGCGTGTTCCGCCTGACAGGCGGCCCGTTGAGCCACTTCTTTTTCCACACCCAACACATCGACGAAGAACGACGTGAGAATGTCGTGTTTCCTCGCCACCTCCCGGGCGACCGCCCGCCCCTGGGAGGTCAAGGTGACACAACCATAACGCTCGTAATTCGCAAGTCCCTTACTGCGAAGAAGTTGCAGCGCTCCTGTAACCGACGACCTTGCCACGCCAAGTAAGGAAGCAATGTCCTTACTCCGGGTCTGCCCCTCGTCGTCGGCCAGGTTCAAGATCGCCTCCAGGTAATCCTCCAGAGAGGCGCTAAGTTTCTGTGCTTTTCCCGTAGCCATCATGGATCTCACTGCAACTCAGTACTGCCGACCACTATAGTTAGGCATCCCTAACTTTGTCAAGACCTTTTCCGAGATTTTCTCTTCGCGTCATCGACCGAACCGACAACCAGACAGAGTCCCCCTCCGGCCCTGCCATCTGCAGTTGCTCGATACCCGTTTCCCTGCGGCAGATAAATTGAAAAAAACACTTGTTGGCGACCTGAGGGCATACTACAATAGCGAAATACTTCGGGGCGTGGCGCAGTTTGGCTAGCGCGCTTGCATGGGGTGCAAGAGGTCGGTGGTTCAAGTCCACTCGCCCCGAGTGGCTGGGTTCTGAAGGATTCCTCAGAACCGGGGCCGGGTCACTGTGGATTTCTCGTGTTCCAACACTGGCGAGCTGGAACCGAGAAAAGCGAGTGGCGTTTTTCCTTGGCTTTCTGCGCACGGGAGTCATTTGTCTGATGAAAGTCTCCCCGCCGACACCGGCATGTGGGTCGCGACAAGAGATTTCGCGAAAAAGTCGCAAAAACCATTGACAGAAAAAGGCAGTGAGACTATAGTGGTGCTTCTATAGAATACGGGGCCGTAGCTCAATTGGTTAGAGCATCGGACTGTCGATCCGAAGGTTGAGGGTTCGAGACCCTTCGGCCTCGTTCAAATCCGCGTTTTCGCTATCGAAAACGCGGGTCACCTGTTTCATGTTGACCGGTTTTATCCTGTCTTTTCCATCTGTGCGCAAGAAAATGCCAAGAAAACCGGCGACGATGGACGGATCATTCGTGGCCGCTTTTGCCAAGGTTTCTTTGTTGCCGTTTGTCGTCGTAGTGACAACCGCCACGAACAGATCGCCCAGCGGACACTCCAGCATCTCCTTCCGTTGCTGACTGCTGGCGGCCTTCCAATGGCGAGAGACCGAACTCTTCGCAATCCCATAGCCGTCGCACACCTCCTCGAGAACCCCGGCGTAGTCTCGCGTGGACACCCGACGCAGGATCCGCTGCGACACCGCCTCCTGCATCCGTTGTGGATGGGCGAACGCCTGATAGCGTTGCAGGGCAACCTCGCGGCCTTCGACCGCACGAACCCGGGGCCGGGCCCTCGGCCACCTCCACTCAAATCCCATCCTTCTTGAGGTCCTGCATCTTTCTTCTGGAACGACGTGTCTTTCTCTGGTAGCTTGTGCCCATCATGCGGTCCTTTCTTATGAGTAACAGTTTCGGTTTTGTGACACCTATCGGTTACCCGGACTGCATGACCTCTTTTTTTAACGACTTCTCAACGGCAACCGGGACATCCTCTATTTGGATTTCAATGCCTGTAGATTTCAATCCCCTCGCCTTTCGGCGTCGTCGGTGGCGGGCTGTGCATCCCGACCTTTTGGAGTCGCTGTTCCACCGTGGGCATGTAGGGAGCCAGAATGGCCACGCCAGCCCAGGCGATCAGGCCGGTGACCAAACCGACCACCAGGCCCACTTTGAGCCAGTCGAGAAATCGGATCGAGGCGCGGTATCGCTTTTCGAGCATGCCCAGGGCGACGATATTGGCGGTCGAGCCGATCATGGTGATGTTGCCGCCGAAGCAGGTGCCCAGCAGGAGTGTCCAGACCAGCGACGTCTGTTCGAGTTTGTTCACCACCGGCATGAACGCCGCGACGAAGACGATGTTGTCGACGAAGGCCGACCCTACCGCCGAGAGCACCAGAATCAGAGGGATTAGGAGGAACGAGCGACCCCCGAACGCGGCCTGGAAGGAGTCCGCAATCCGAGCGGTGACGCGGGTGTGCTCGAGCGTTCCGGCCACCGCGAACAACATCATGAAGAACAGCAACGTCCACCACTCGACGTCGGCCTCGATGTAGTGGCGGGACCGCTTGTGGCGCCATATCATCAGCAGACCCGCGATGACCAGCGGCGCAACGATCAGAACGGTGTTCGGCGCCAGGTTGAGCGTCTTCTCCAGGAAGTGGTGCGATCCAATCAGGGCGATCATGCCGACCAGGATCGCCAGGCTTCGTTTGTAGGGCACTTGGATCAAAGGCCCTAGGCCCAGGCCGAGCTCCCGCCGGGCCTGGAGCCGCTCCGAGAGCAAGCGGATGTCCGCGCGGAACCACCACATTAGAATCCCCAAAGTTGCGGTCAGACCGAGGATCATGATGGGAAACGACCAGCGGAGAAAATCGAGGAAACTCAGGGGCGGCGCGGCGTTTTGCCCGATGAGGATGCCGACGGGGTTGCCTAGCATGGTCCCCGCGGAGCCGACGTTGGTGCCCATCACCGCGATGATCAGAAACGGCATCGGACGGATCTTCAGCGTGTCGCAGACCTGGAAGATCAGGGTCGCCACGAAGACAATCGAGGTCACCTCATCGACGATGCAGGCCATGAACGCGCCGAGAAAGACGATGATCGCGACAAACCGCGTCCCGGTCATCCCCTTCAGCGCGATCACGCTCTGGATAATCCAGGTGAACAGGCCCAATTCCTTGAGCACGCCGACGGTGACCATCATGCCCACCAGGAACAGAATCACATCAAGTTGACACTCCTCGATGAAGGTCGGCAGAGTCAGCACGTTGGCCCCCATCAGGGCACCGATGCCGACGAACGCGATGGCCAGGCGAAATTGCCAGAACAACAACGTCGACATGATGATGACGAGGAAGATCGTCACGGAGATCACCTGCTGGCGGTCCAGTCCGAGTGCATGGGTCAGAAACCCAACCAGGCCGCTGACCGCCAGGGTGATCAGGGGGCGACCCGCGTGCCGGAGAAAACCTTTTCTCCCTTCCGCAGAAGGCATGGCTACTCCCGAAGAATCTTGCTTAAAAAGGTTTCCAACGAAGCGACGCCCAGCAGTTTCTTACCGCGGACGACGTACGCTCGGTTCGTCCGCTGCCGTGTGATCTCCTTGGCGACCTGGACGGCCGGCTCGTCCGCCTCCACCGTGGCGTAGTCGGTCGTCATGATCTCGGTCAGCCAGGTTTTGCTCTCCTTGCGGAGGATCTCTGCAAACGGCTCGAAATTCAGGATCGGCGTCAAATCGTCCATCCACAGGATGTAATCGGGCAGGCACACGCGGAGAAGCTCGTAGGTGCTCACGACGCCGATCAGATCGCCGTCTTTGTCGACGACCGGCAGTTCGTTGAGCCGATGCCGGACGAACAGGTCGATGGCCCGCTCCAGCGTGTCGTGCTCCTGCAATTGTACCTGAACGGGGTCCATCACGTCGGCCGCCCGCAGGTGGTCGGGCAGGACCATGCCGCCCTTGTCGAAGAAAGACCAGACCTGTTCGGGCGTCGGCAGGCTCGCGACGATGTCGGGCGTCGCGGGGTCCTGGCAAATCCGAGCCAGGCTGCTGATCGCCTGAAGATACGCGCCGGGTGCGGCCTTGGGCGCCAATGTCAGAACCATGAGCTTGACCCGATTGTCCGGCTGGCGGGGGTCATAAACGATCCCCTCCCGAGAGGTCGCAACCCCTACCACCAAGTCCTTGATCGCGTCCAATCGGGCATGGGGCATCGCCATTCCCGGCGCCACAATGGTGGGCATGTCGTTCTCTCGGGCCAGCACGGCTTGGTAGGCCTCGTCCACGTTTCCGATACCCCGTTGATAGGCGAGCCGCTTGAGCAGATCCAGAAGGACTTTGTCGCGGTCTTTCTCCTGAGTCTGGCAAATTACCTCGGAGGGGCTGAAAAGCGAAGAAAACTGGATGTGATTCTTCTCAACGGTCATCGCTGTTTATAAAGCCTTATCCCAGCGGAATAGTCAAGGACAAAACCCATCGCACGCAGGGCACAGGGCCGGCCACGTCCATGCAGCCCAAGTCCTTTTGCATAGTTAGTCGTCGGCTCGAGATACGGGGGTTCATGAGTCGGAGGGATTCCTTCTGGTCGTTTCCCTTTTCAGAAATCGTTCCAAATAGGCCACATAGCATCTCCGCCAGAATTTGTCCTGCCGTACATCCGCATTTTAGGACCTTTTCCTGGCTCCTTCATCCCATGGAATTGCCCTGCCCCGGAATCTTTGTGTTCCCGCCAGCGAGTGTACCTCCACGCCGCGACGAGGTCTCGCCGCCAAATCCTGCTGGAATCAAAGCCAAAGTCGCAGTAGGATGAGGCCGATAGATTATCGGATTTGCCCGACGACGCCCAGAAAATGAGTGCCGGGCCCGCCGTGAAAACGTTTCTGGATGGAAGGAACCCTGCGATGAGCAATCGGGCTGACACCAAAAATATGGCCCTGTTCTGTGATTTCGAGAATATCGCCTTGGGTGTTCGCGACGCCAATTACGCCCAGTTCGACATCGGAAAAGTAATCGAACGTCTGCTGCTCAAGGGCAACATCGTCGTGAAGAAAGCCTATTGCGACTGGGAGCGATACAAGGAATACAAGCCGACGATGCATGAAGCAGCCTTCGAACTGATCGAGATCCCCCATGTGCGGATGTCGGGCAAGAACTCCGCGGACATTCGCATGGTAGTCGACGCCCTGGATCTGTGCTACACGAAGGAGCACCTGGACACGTTTGTGATCCTCAGCGGCGATTCGGATTTTTCCCCCTTGGTTAGTAAACTTCGGGAGAATGACAAGATCGTCATCGGCGTGGGCGTCAAGAACTCCTCGTCCGATCTGCTGATCGCCAATTGCGACGAATTCATTTATTACGACGATCTGGTACGCAAGCCCCCCGCCCGTCGCAAGGAACCTCCCAAGGAACAGCCCCCCCGCAAACACGCCAAGAACCAAACTCCCAAGGTCGCCAAACCCCTTGAGGAGAAAGACAAGAAGCAGGAGGCTTGGGACCTGATCGTCAGCACATACGAGGCCCTGGTCGAAGAACGAGGCGAAGGCCAAAAGATCTGGAGTTCCATGCTCAAACAGACGCTCAAACGGCGCCGGCCCGGTTTCAGCGAGTCCTACTACGGGTTCCGCTCTTTCGGCGAGATGCTGGAGGAGGCCCAAGCCCAGGGTATCCTGGACCTGGAGGCTGAGGAAAAGTCCGGCGGCTACATCATCAAAGGCGCCCACGCGCCCTGAGCACATCCCCTCAATCAGATCGGCGAACGTCGTCTGTCTTCCGGAAGTGATCAAAGAAGGCGTAGATCTGTTCATTGGATTCGGGGGTAGGGCTATGGGTTGAGCGGTTGGTCATAGCGACGCGGTCGCGGTAGCCCAGGAGCGTCTTAACCGGCGAGCCGTCGTCGAACGTCAACGGCGACCGGTAGTTCCCGAAGTCACCCGTGAAGAGGGCCGGTGGAGCGAAGAAAGGGCCGAGGATTTCCGAGGCGCCTTGCGAAACCATCACAAGCGACATAACGTACACGACGGGTACCATGTCAACCTCCTTCGCAGACGGGAACGAAAACCACCCGATCGCCGTCGACTGAACCGAGTCCCTTTGGGAAACAGGACATCCGGATGAGCCGATGAAAAGGCCCGGCGATCCCTTGAGACCGCCGGGCCTTGTTGTTTCACTATCGCCTGACGACCCACCTGCGATTCGAGCGTTGGGCCCCGAGACGAACGTCAATTATAAACTGTCAAAGGTCGATCTTCACACCAACGGATCGCGACCCGTGGCGATTGGATGGTACAGCGGCTTGCCCGCCATCAGGTCCGCCTGACTGGGCACGAGAGATTGCTTGGACTCGTTCATCAACCAATCCCACGTGACGACCTGGCCGGTGTAAGCCGCGATGCGGGCCCCAATGGCCGTCAGGGTACTCTCGGCAACCCGGACACCTTCGTTGAGTCCCTGGCCTTTGCGGATGCTCTGGATCAAGTCGATGTGCTCCTGATCCATGCCATCGACCATTTGGCCTTCGTACTTCCAAGAGTTGACGCCCTTGATCTCGATCCGGCAGTCGCTGGTCCCCTTGGTTCCGACGATCTTCTCGCCGTTGCGGCCGGTGCCGGGGCTGTGTCCGCTGAAACTCAGGCAGCGTGCCCCGTTGGCGTACTCGAACTCCGCGTAGATGTGATCCCAGATGTCGCCGTTGTACTTCTCCCAGCCGGCTTCGCTGCCGTTGTTGTACTTGCGACACACTTCCTTGGCGATCCGGACTTGGTCAGGGTTGGTGCTGCGCCACTGGCGGCCGCCAACCGCGGTAATCTTCTTCGGTGGACCGTCGAAGCACCAGTTCATCACATCGATGTTGTGGATGTGCTGCTCACAGATTTGGTCGCCCGAGAGCCATGTGAAGTGGTACCAGTTCTCACACTGCCACTGCAGCTCGTTCATCCAGTCCGCCGCGCCGCGGAACCAGATGCCCTCTCCATACCAGTAGCATTGGCCGCCGACGAGCTCGCCGATCGCGCCATCATGGATACGTTTCATCAGCTCAACCCGGCTAAACTCGTGGCGACGCTGCGTGCCGGCGACAATCGAGAGCCCCTTCTGTTGGGCCAGCTTCGAGGCCTCGATCACCTCTTTGCAACCGGCCACATCGGTAGCGATGGGTTTCTCGGTGAAGACATGTTTTCCGGCCTTGACCGCCGCCATCAACTGACGACCGCGGAACGCCGGGGCTGTCGCCATCAGCAGCAGGTCGGCCTCGCAGGCCGCCAATTTCTCATGGCAATCATATCCCCAGAACAGGTGATCGTCGGCGATCTTGATCCGGTCCTTGATCTTTTCGTTTTTCATGAGCCGGTCGCGAGTCCCTTTGACCTTGTGCTCGAACAGATCGGCCAAGGCGATCACCTCGACGCCGGGGTCGGCCGCAAGATTCTGTTGCAAGGCGCCGTTGCCGCGTCCGCCGCAACCCAGAAGTCCGACCTTGATCTTATCGGAACCCTGCGCATGGGCCATCCCGGCCATCACGGCCGCCACACCCGCCTGTGTCCCGGACATGTTGTTCACTTGTGACGACATATGCCAAATCTCCTTTGTTCGGTCTTTCGTTTTGTTCAGTCCGCACCTGCGCCGGGCCAGGGGATCAGCCGCGATTACCGCGCCGCTCCTGCTCCCACCCAGGCACAAAGTACTGGCCGGGAATCGCCACCGCAGGCACCGGCCTGGCGTCGCTGAGCTTCAAATCGTCGCTGGGCAGCAAATCAAGCGTGCAGCGGTTGAGCATCCAGGACCGCCGGAACTGCTGGCGCTGATAGGCCGACTCGCGCCCCATGATCGCGCAGAGCGTGCTCTCCGCGATTCGCTTGCCCTCGTTGAGAGGCTTGCCATCGCGGATGCTCTTGATCAGGTCGGTGTGTTCCTGAACGTAGGCGTTGGCGCGGGGACCGCGGTAGCGCCAGGCGTTCTCGCCGACGATGGTCCCGCAGCAATCGGTCCAGCCTTTGGTCCCGACGACACGTTCGCTGACGTTGTTGGCGGTGCCTTCGATCTGGCGGCACATGCTGATCGTCCGAACGTCGCCGGGATAGGTGAATTCGACCCCGAAGTGGTCGAAGATGTGGCCGTACTTGGGTTCAGTGCGGTACTGCCGCCCGCCCAGACCGTGCACGGTCTCGGGCTGGACGTCGTTGAACGCCCAGTTGATCACGTCGATGTTGTGCACGTGCTGCTCGCAGATGTGATCGCCGGAAAGCCAAGTGAAATACAACCAGTTGCGAATCTGCCATTCCACGTCGCTTTGCCCCGGCTGACGCTCGCTGACCCAGAGGCCGCCCATGTTCCAGTAACACTGGGCCGAGACAATCTCGCCGATCGCGCCGTCATGAACGCGTTTCATCGTCTCCACGTATTCGGGTTGGTGACGTCGTTGCGTGCCGGCGACGACGCCCAAGCCCTTCTGGCTCGCCAACTCGGAGGCCTCGATCACCATCTTAACGCCCGCCGGACAAACGGCCACCGGCTTTTCCATGAAAACATGCTTGCCTTGCCGGATCGCCTCGGCGAATTGTTTCGGCCTGAAACCCGGCGGCGTGGCCAGGATCACCAGGTTGACATCATCCAACGCCATGAGCTGCTTGTAGGCGTCGAGTCCGACGAAGCAACGGTCGTCCGGGATGTTGAAGTCCTTCTTGAGGCCGCCGAGCCGGTCCTTGAAGGCGTCGGCCAAGGCGACGATCTTCACGCCGGGCGAGGAATTGACACAGTCGTGGGCCGCGCCCGAGCCTCGCCCGCCGCAGCCGACGACGCCGACGCGGATCTCATCGCTGCCCTGCGCGTAAGCCAGAGGATTGGCCGCCCCGGACAAGACCAAGGTCCCGGCCGCCATTGCCGAACTCCGCAGGAGTTCTCGTCTAGTCCAATTTCTTCTTTTCACCATAATCTGATTTCTCCAATGCTACGTGTACGGGGTACCTCCGTCGTACTCAACGGCATGATCTGCAAACGAAGCGGTTGCGGGTCCGACAGGACTGGTGTGCCAAAGACAGGGCCAAGGCGGCCCGCCCTCTGTGCTGTTTCATGGGCCATACGCACGATAAGACGTTCGCTAGTAACGGATTATTGACGAAATAAACCACGTTCGAGCGGCGATTGCAAGCCTGTTTTCAGACGAGGTCACAATTGTGGCGTGTGACCACAGTCGCTCGTTCACCGCTGATTGGCGCGTTCCGACGGAAGGGATCAGAGAAACGATCGTGCACCCTCGCGATCCGGATGAAGAAGGTCGCATCCGGTAACGACGCTTGAATCCAACCTCCCGACCAAGTAACATAAATGTGGTTGCAGCATAGGTTTGGTGGATCTGGCAGGGTGTGCCGTGCACACCTTTTCTCCACGGCGACAACTTATTCACCGCGACGACAACGGTGTGCAGAGCACACCCTACACGGGCCGGACCCGAGTCCGGTGCTTGAGAATACATGGCGATCGTGACATTACAGGACATACACGTGGCGTTCGGCCCTGAGGTCGTGCTGGACCATCTGGACCTCCAGCTCCACCCGGGCGAGAAGGTCGGCATGGTCGGCGCCAACGGTTCGGGCAAAACGACCATTCTTCGACTCATCACCGGCCAAGTCACACCGGACATGGGCAAGGTCATCCGACGGAAGGGCCTACGGATCGGTTATCTACCCCAGGAGGCCTCCTTCAGCGGCGAGCGGACCGTTCTTCAGGAGATGCACGCCGGCGTCGAGGAGATCTTCCGACTCCAGGAGGCGATCCATGAGGTCTCGCACGAGATGGAGCGTCTGACCGGTCCCGAACTCCAGGCCAAGATGCGCCATTACGACCGCCTGAACCACGAATTCGAGCTCGCCGGCGGCTACGAATACGAGACCCGCATCCAGATGACCCTGGCGGCCCTGGGCTTCGAGCCTGCGCTGCACCACGTCAAAACCTCGGCGCTGAGCGGCGGTCAGCTCTCGCGTCTGGGTCTGGCCCAGGTCCTCATGCTCCAGACCGACCTGCTGCTGCTTGATGAGCCCACCAACCACCTGGATCTTCAGGCCACCGAATGGCTCGAGCGGTTTCTCGCCAACTACCGAGGGGCCGCGGTCGTCATCAGTCATGACCGCTATCTTCTGGATCGAGTCGCCTGCAAAATCATTGAGATCGCAAAGGGCCAGGCCAAGGTCTGGCCGGGCAACTATACGAACTTTGTCAAAACGAAAGAGACCGTCCGACTCCAGGAGGAACGCGAGTACCTCCGACGGGTCGAAATGGTCGAACGTACAAAGGACTTCATCGCCCGAAACAAAGACCAGGAAGGCATGCGGGGCACCGCCAAAGGCCGCAAGACCCGCCTGAACCGCCTGCTCAAGGAGAACCCCGATTTCCTGGAGAAGCCCGACAGCCAGCGGACTATTGCCTTCTCCTTCGGTAAAGCGGGTAAGGCCAGCCAGATCATCGTCCGCTGCGAGGACCTGGGCAAATCCTACGGCGAGCTGACGCTGTTCGAGGGCCTCACGTTCGACGTCCTCAACGGCGAGCGGCTCGGCATCACCGGTCCCAACGGCACCGGAAAAACCACACTGATCGAGCTGGCGCTGGGCCGGACCGAACCCACGACAGGCAAGATCCGCATGGGCGAGACCCTCCGCGTGGGCTACCTCGACCAGCACGGCGAAGTGCTCGACCCCAACCGCAGCGTCCTGGACGAGGCCTGGAGCGCGAATCCCGAACTCGTGCCCGAGGAGGTCCGCAGACGATTAGGCGCATTCCTGTTCTCCGGCGACGACGTGTACAAACTCTGCGGCGAGCTCAGCGGCGGCCAGCGCAGCCGGCTGATGCTCTGCAAACTGGTGCTCTCGGCCCCCGACGTGCTGATCATGGACGAGCCGACGAACCACCTGGACATCGCCAGCCGCGAGATGCTCGAAGAGGCCCTCGACGAGTTCACCGGAACGATCATCACCGTCAGCCACGACCGCTATTTCCTGGATCGCGTCGTGGACAGGCTGCTTGTGATCGGCATCGACGAGTTCGGCCAACGACAGCTCGGCCGGACGGAGTTCATCGTGGGCGAGCCGGCCTACTCAATCTACGCCGAGACCCTTCGCCGACGGATCGAAGAAAAGGAACGAAAAGAGGCCGAGACCGCCGAAGCAAAGAAACGTCAATCGCACGTCGTAAGCCGCAAATCGCAGACGGCCGCCCCGCCCAACAAAACCCCGGAGGAACTCAAGCGGTTCAACAAATACACCGTCGATCAGATCGAGACCATGATCATGGAGATCGAACAGGAGATCGAGTCCATGAAACAGCAGTTCGGCAACGCGGACCTCTACAAGAACCCCGACCGCCTGGCGGAATTGCAGCAGTCCTACGAAGCCAAGCAATCCGAACTCGACCTGCTTTACCGGGCATACGAACGTAAGGCGGGTTAGCAAGACCTACGAGAAGAACAAACGCCGATTCCTGTCTTCCGCTAGGCCATCCCTCGGCTTTGACTGACCTGCTCCCGGATAATGTGCCAGTTCATATAAAATAGTAATTTCTTCCCTGTTAGACGTAGGCGCAGGCCCTGCCAAGCCGGAACCGAAGCACAACAGACGGCGGCGTTCGCCGCCGGCGTCGCATGTTCCGAGCAAGGGGAATCGGCATCTACCCGTGATTTTCGTTCTGTTGTCGCCACAATCGGTACGGGCGCACCGCTCGACAAATCGGTCGCAAACCCTACCAGCGACAAACTCGCATTCGCTTTCATCCTTTCTCACGTACATCCCCCATCGGACAGGCGAAAATGGCCGCAATGGGCTTCCTTCGCCCCCCTTGGATCTGCTATAATGCAGCTACGGTTTCGGAACCACCGCCATACTCATAGAGAGAAGTATTTTCCCGGAGGAGGATGCAATGGACGAAGCCAGTCTTGAGGGCGCGTTGAACGAGTTGGCCAAACAGTTCGGAGACAACACCGATCTGAACCAGGCGAAACTAGCCGATCTGGCCAAACAGGCCGAGAACAATCGCAAACAGCTCCAGAAGAGCATCACCACGCTCCAGGAACTGCTGGACTACCTGCGAGTCTGCATCAAATACCAGGCGTTCGATCTGGAGGCGACCCGCCGAGAGAACACGTACCTGCGAAAGCTGCTGGAGGATACGCCCCGCAACAACGAGGAGGGGTGATCGCCCGCTGACGACCGGTGGATCGATCGATGGGGAGTAGGGCCAAGGTTCCGACGGTCTTGCGGGTTCGAAGGGATTCCACGCCGCAGCTCGGTTGAGCATGCGGGTTTTCGCCAAGGCGGGTTCTCGTGGTTTGTTCACTACTTTTTGGGGGTGCTTTCGGAACGCCGGGAGCTGACACACGCATCTGCGTCCGTCTTTGCACTGAAAGTCTGTGTGCCTCAGAGGTTATGTTTTTACCTGGACATGGGGGAAAGTTTCCAATCGATTTTGCCGATACCGGAATATCAGGGGCAGAGTTCCCTGCAAGCATGAACACGGAGGCAACCTTCGTCATATAATGATTGGTCAGACGGTACAAATAGTCCGATCTTCGTCATCTTGTCCGGACCTCCCAGCTGATGACTGGACGGCTCGATTGACAACAGGGTGGAATTGTGGGATAAGATGACCGCCATCGGAAAACCGGGTAAACGGCGTAACGAACGAAGGAAAACGGGCATTATTCTTGGAGTAGGTCAGAAACGAAATGTTTGAGCGATTCACAGACCGAGCGAGAAAGGTGATGGCGCTGGCCAACCAGGAGGCTCAGCGTTTCAATCATGAATATATCGGGACTGAACACATTCTGCTAGGCTTGGTAAAGGAAGGCAGCGGTGTCGGCGCCACGGTTCTCAAGAACCTGGACGTGGACATCAAGAAACTGCGTCTGGAGGTTGAAAAACTCGTCAAGAGCGGCCCGGACATGGTCACCATGGGCAAGCTTCCCCAGACTCCGCGAGCCAAGAAGGTCATCGAGTATGCCATTGAGGAAGCGCGGGCCCTCAACCACAACTACGTCGGTACCGAGCACATTCTGCTCGGCCTGCTTCGCGAAAGCGAGGGTATCGCAGCCCAAGTGTTGATGAACCTGGGTCTGAAGCTCGAGGACGTGCGACAAGAAGTACTGAATCTGCTCGGAGCGGGCGTCGAAGATGCGCCGAACGACCTGGGGCTCAAAATGGGCGGACCTGCACTCGGTCGCAAAACCAAGAGCAAGACCCCGGCGCTGGACAGCTTCGGACGCGATCTGACCCAGTTGGCCATCAACGGGGAACTGGACCCGGTGATCGGACGGACGCGGGAGATCGAGCGGTTGATCCAGATCCTTTGCCGGCGCACGAAGAACAACCCCGTATTGCTCGGCGAAGCGGGCGTCGGCAAAACCGCCATCGTCGAGGGTCTCAGCCAGCAGATCATCAACAAGCAGGTCCCCGAGATTCTTAAAGAGAAACGCATCGTGGTTCTGGATCTGGCGATGATGGTCGCCGGAACCAAATACCGCGGGCAGTTCGAAGAGCGCATCAAAGCGGTCATCAACGAGGTCCGGCGGGCCAGCAACGTCATCTTGTTCGTGGATGAGCTGCACACGCTGGTCGGCGCAGGCGGCGCCGAAGGCGCCATCGACGCGTCGAACGTCCTGAAACCCGCTTTGGCACGTGGCGAGGTCCAGTGTATCGGCGCCACGACGTTGGACGAATACCGTAAATACATCGAGAAGGACGGCGCCCTAGAGCGGCGGTTCCAGACGATCATCGTCGAACCCCCTTCGAAAGAAGAGACGTTCGAGATCCTCCGCGGCCTGCAGGACCGATATGAAGCCCACCACCGCGTGCGGTTCACCAACGAGGCACTATTCCAGGCGGTCGAGCTCTCGACCCGGTACATCACCGGCCGCTGCCTGCCCGACAAGGCGATCGACGTCGTGGACGAGGCCGGCGCTCGTGTGCGTTTGAAGAACATGACGCCCCCACCGGATCTAACCAAAATCGAAGCTCGAATCGAAGAACTCCAGCGAGAGAAGGACGAAGCCGTCCGGAACGCCGACTACGAGCGTGCCGCATCCCTGCGGGATGAAGCCCAGCAGCTCATTGAGGAAAAGGCGCAGCTCCATAAAAAATGGTATGAGCAAAACAAGGAAGTCACCGGCATCGTCGACACCGAGATCATCGCCGAGGTGGTCAGCAACATGACCGGAGTTCCCTTGACCAAGCTGGAAAAAAAGGAAACCCAGCGTCTACTGGAGCTCGAAAACGAGCTGCACAAAACGGTCGTTTCGCAGCACAACGCGATCACCGCGATCGCCAAGGCCGTGCGGCGGAGCCGAAGCGGCATGAAAGACCCGAACCGTCCGATGGGCTGTTTCATCTTCCTGGGCCCCAGCGGAGTCGGCAAAACGCTGCTCGCGCAGGCGCTGGCGGAGTTCATGTTCAACGACCGCAACGCCCTGGTCCGGCTCGACATGAGCGAGTTCATGGAGAAGCACAACGTCAGCCGGCTCGTCGGAGCCCCTCCGGGATATGTCGGTTACGAGGAAGGCGGTCAGCTCACCGAGCGGATCCGCCGCCGGCCGTACGCGGTGCTGCTGCTCGACGAAATCGAGAAGGCCCATCCGGACGTCTACAACATGCTGCTCCAGATCATGGACGAAGGCCGCCTGACCGACAGCTTCGGCCGCAGCATCGACTTCCGCAACGTGGTCCTGATCATGACCAGCAACATCGGCGCCGAACTGATCAAGAACCAAGGCGGGTTCGGTTTCGGCAAAAAATCCGCCGAGCACAGTTATGAAAAAATGAAGGACATCCTGTCGAAAGAAGTCGAGAGACACTTCCGGCCGGAGTTCCTCAACCGCGTCGATGATACGATCGTCTTCCACCCGCTGACCCGGGAGGATCTGCAGACCATCGTCGATTACGAACTGAACAAGGTGTTCAAACGTCTGACCGAGCACGGCCTGAAACTCGAACTGTCGCCGGCGACCAAGGAGTTCCTGATCGACAAAGGCTACAATCCGGAATTCGGCGCAAGACCCCTGCGCCGCGCGATCGAGCACTACATCGAGGACCCGCTGTCCGAGGCGGTGCTGGCCGGCAAGTTCCAGGGCAAGAACCTGGTCAAAATCGATGTGCAGGACGAGGAACACCTGAAATTCGAGGGCGAAGAGATTCCTGAACCCGAGAAGCCCAAGAAAGAGGCGACCGTTCCGTCTCGCTGACAAAAAGGCCCATGTGGCCACCGCAATTCACCTCCGTGCCTCTGCCTTGCCCATAGAGGGTGTCGCACCCATGCAAGGCAGGGGCCGGGATGTGCCTGTATCAGATGATCCGGCGGACATAGAATTCCGTGGGGATGTATTTGAACCTCGCGGCGAAAATCGATACAGATGCGGGTTGCCTCCCCAGCCCCAATCCGGCATCAGACCGTCACAGATCAGCTTGCATCTCCCACAGCGAACCGCGGCGACCGAGAGCTTGTGTTTCCGGCCGTACTGAACCTGCGTGCCGTCGGATCGCTGCTATTGTTGACCATCGCTGTGCCCAAACCGGCCCCGCGGACTCAACGACGTGGATGTCTTTCATGGGGTGAACACCCGGCTCCCTTGTTTCCGTCGTGTCATGTGACCCTCCTTTCGGACGCCACTATCGCCCAGGCATTCTCCCTTGCCCGCGGGTCAACGAAAGCGGAAGTATGCTGGAGGGTCTTGCCCCCGGAACTGTGGACCGTCGGCGATAAACCGGTATACCTGATGTAGCGAAGACTGTCGTGAACCGCCCGATCCCACCTGTTTTTGTCGTGATCCCGTTGGCTCGGGTCAACGCGATCTACGGCAAGCAAAAAAGAGACTCTTGGCGACCCGATCCGTCTTTTGAAAAAAAAGGGTTGACAGGCGTCCTATAATCCACTACATTGCTATCAAGTGTTTCAAACATCCGAAGAATGGTGGGGATCATTTGGCGATGTCGTTGCACACAGGTTCCTAAAAAGATCGATTCTTCTTCTCGTACCCCGTTCAGCGAACAATTGTCCGGGGTGAGGGGGGGGGTATATTCAATCTCGCGACAAAGCGGGTTCGAGGCGGCTTTTCGGGAGGTTTTGCCTCGGGTCCGGCGGCCCAACGAGTCTGCCCCAGAGCGGCCCAAATGTTGTCGGTCCGGACACCTCGGAAGAATAGGTGCGAAGTTGGTCACGCGGAGACGCGTGGGAGAAAGGAGGTGGATGGCGACACGAATCCCCTAAAAAACAAGGAGTATTTAAAGATCGTGAATTGCAACAGCATACTCCCCGATTTTCTGAACCCTGTCAGAGGTTCTTCGTAACTAGAGATACAGGTTGGATCGGCCGCAGAAAAGGCAGCGGCACGCCGGATCGGAAGCAGTCAGATCCGCAAGCCTTTGCTGCCAGATCAGGCCTGTGGGAGGCCGGTTGAGGTGAAGCCTGGCCGGCGGTATTCGGAGTAGCTCTCGGCGTCCCCCCAAAGTCGCCGGAGCGAGGGTAGATGAAAGGAAGATGGTGATGAAAAAGCTATTCTGTGCAATCGCAGCGGCCCTTTGGGTGGCCGTCAGTGCCCACGCGGGCGAAATCAAATATCATGAATGGCCGATGGCTCCGATCCCTCAGGAGATCACGACCATCCCGGTGACGATGGACGTCGGCTACTGGATCCGCATCAAGGACCAGGGGAACCTCAAGATCAAGCTGGCCCAGGATTCGATTCACACGTACTCGGGTTGCACCTCGGTGGTCGTCGAAACCAACAGTAGTCTGACGTTCTCCGTCTCAATCGCCAGAGTGACCAAAGACGGCAACCCCGTGGTCCCCGGCGACTATAGCGCCAGCGTCAGCCCGGCGAACGTCGACGCGCCCGGCGGAACCTTGAGCGTTTGCGCCAAGCTCCAGAACGCCGATCTGAGCAAAGTCCCCGGCGGCACCAAGAACGTGCACGTGGCGAATGTCACGGTCCGCGTTGTCCCCCGATTCTTCTAGGGACACCGCCCGACGGCGCGGCCATAGCGCCCCGGTCAGGATTGGCGGTCGTACCGTCACGAACCGACAACAGCCCTTCCTGTGGGCTCCAAGCCCGTCTTGGACCAACGGGAAGGGCTTGCTCTTTTTCTGGCACGCGCAATGCGGAACCTCCAGGGACATCAACGCTTCTCCTGGAGCGGACATGAAGCCTCAGAGCCGCTGAAGGCGTCATTTCGGGGGCGTCGGGGCGGGCGGAGAATCGGGTTTTCGATATTGCCGTTTCTCCTGGCGGATCAATTCGTTCCAGATCGCCTTGGCCTGTTCCTCCGAACCACTGAACGGTTTGTCCGTACCTCGCGACTTTCGATATGCGGCGTTCGTCACATCCGACATCTGTCACCTCGCAACAGGTGGCGCAGCCTTTCCCGAGAGCCGTCTTGCAGCTTTCGTAAGACCGTTCGCCTCTGTATGCCTCCATCCTACCCGCTCGGGTGAGCTCCCACAAGTGAAAGTCTGAAAATACGATGCGATTTGACGACAAGAGCGCCGCAGGAGCAGAGGGAACAGGATCTGGGCGATTCCGGGACGCCGGGAGGCTTTGTCGCAATCTGAGCCCTTGACTTGTCTCTCCTGGGACAGTTACAATATGAACCCGGCGACACAAGACGGTCTGACGCGAGGTTAAGGTGCGAGATGATGAGGCATCCAGAACCTGCGGGAATGAGGATGGCCCAGCCAGGGGGGACAAGGACTATGGCGAGCGACGAGACCAAGCGAGGCGGTTGTCGATCGAGGGGATTCACTCTGGTTGAGTTGCTGGTGGTGGTTTCGATCATCAGCCTGATGATGTCCTTGCTACTGCCCTCCCTGAATCGGGCGCAGAAACAGGCCGAGCAGGTCCACTGCTTGGCGAACCAGCACCAGTTGTACCTGGCCTGGACGCTCTTTTCCACGGACAGCGACGACCGTCTCTGTCCCAGGCCACAGTCCCTGAGACGGTACGTGGCGGATGAAGATATCCTGGTCTGCAAGACCGCGCGTGATCATTCCCTTCCCACGGCTCTTGTGTCTCTTCACTCTTCGTACGGCATCTCCAACACGATGGGCGGGGTCTTCCGCGACGGCGTCCAGCCGTTCTTGCGGTTCCATACGATCACACGACCAGGCGAGTACCTGGTCTTCATTGACAAGGAGCAAGATAGTTCGGACCGATTCTGGCCCCTGCTGCGGGATACCGAGCAGAAGAAGTGGCTCTGGCGGCCGCCTTGACCTGTTCGGCGTCGGAGGGATCACCAGCCGGCACAGCAACGGATGCAACGCGACCTTTGCGGACGGCCACGGCGACATGGTTCGTTGGAAGGACCAGCGAACGCTTGGGCTGATCAAGGGCACGTTCCCCGACGAGGTGGAGGCCTCCGAGAACAACGCCGACCTGACCTACCTGGTCCGAATCCTGGTCGGCGGCATCCCCGTCCAGGACGAAGTCGAAGAGACATCAAAGGAAAAGTAATCGAATGGCATTCAAGATTCCCGATGTCCTGCGATACGAGATCCGACATCGCCTGGAACGTCTGGGCGGCGACACAAACGGCGAAGGTCTCAGGGGATGGCTCAACGCGCACCCCCTGCTGATCTTCGCGGCAGCGGGATTGTCCGCCGTGACGCTGATCGTCGCGCTGGCGTCGTTTCTGGGGTCCGGGCCCGGCCCGTCGCGGGCGCGGCTCAAGGCCGTCTGGTTCTACGACGCCAACACAGGCAGGCTGTTCACAGGCAGTCCGAAGAAGGCCGGCCCGATCGCAGCTCCTTCAGGCCCTGGAGCGGACGGAGAGCCCGCCGGCTTTCGGGCCCACGTGTACAGCTACGCGCGGGACCCGAACGAGGCGCAGCTCTTCGTGGGCTTCCTGGAGCGGCCCGACCCGGAGGCGGACAGCAAGTACGCGACCGCCGACGCGAGGGACCTGGGCAACTGGCTCCAGGGCCACCTGATCCGCCGGCCCAAAGACAAAGAGTGGGTCCGGGCCGCGAGCCCCGAGGGGCAGGCGATCCTGGACGAGATGATCAAACCCAACAAGCGCGGGCAAACGCCGATCTACCAGGTCCCCCGCCCATAGGGAGAGCGAGAGAATGAAGAGGGCTTTCACACTGATCGAGCTACTCGTAGTCATCGCGATCCTGGCCATGCTGCTGGCGGTGGGATTGCCGGTGGCCAAGCAAGTACGCGAGCAGGGAGCGGAGGCCGTGTGCCAGTCAAACCTGCGACAGATGGTCATGATCCTCAAGACCTACACCAACGACCATGACGGCTTGTTTCCCAATCCAACCTACATCTACCATTCCAGGGAGTCATTCAGACGCTACAAGCGTCAGGACCCACTCGATGTACCCTACGGCGCAGGGTACCCATGGACCTGCCGCTGGCACGACGCCAGGATCGGTTTGGACAGCCCGCTGATGCGTGAGCACAAGGAACTCCAGGGCGATCTGATCCCCTACCTCGGAGACGCCAAGATCCTCCTGTGCAAGACCGGCGTCCGCGCCTACCTGGAGCGGGGCTGCAACCAGGATCCCAACAAACCCAGAAGGCCTCAGCCTGGGCTCTGGGGAGGCGGACGTGGTCGTTTTCGGGGTCGTGGCAGTGGGAACGGAGATTCCGACGAGGGGGAACCGACCGACCCCCTGACTCTCGTCCCCCAGTATGCCTATACGATGAACGGCAACTTGCACAGAACCCTCGTGACCGGGAGCCTCGCGGCCGGGTCGGCCGGCGAGATCAATGTCAAGACCGTCAGAGCAACAGCCGTCAGCAAGGAGACGCACGTCACCCGCAGCCCGGCCGAGGTCTTCGCATTCGGCGAGGAGAACTCCTGGCCGATCAACAGGGAATCTCGATGGCCCGCGTCGCACAATCTCAGCGGCCCCTGGGGAGGCACTCCCGACGGGACCATGAACGCTCCCATCGATGCGGTGGTGCGTGGAAGCCTCAGGTTCAGGGTCACCGGCGCCATCACCCTCGGATCTCTGGACATCGGGCCTTCCTACACCACCTTCGACAGTTCCCTGGATCGACCTCATGCATCGAAGATGCCTGAAACGGACGTCGGGGACGCCTTCGCGACCTATCACCGTCCTCGCGGGGGGGACCTGAACACAGGCCATTCTTTCATATCCATGCTGGACGGCCACGTTCGAAAGGTTACCGTGTCGGACCAACTCCGCAGGAGCCGCCAGGACCCGAACATTCCTCCAAGCAAGCTCGGTCCCGGCGGAAATCTGCACCTGGCCTGGCCGCTGGACGTCCCTCCCCTGGCGGGCTGGGAGAACCAATGACGCGTCGAGCCTGGAGGGTCCTCGCCGGGTCTGTAACACAACTGCGGTGAAATCTCGGAAAGGGCCGACAGGATCGGTCAGAGGGAGGAAACCGCAATTTCCCACTGAAACGATGGGGTTTCTACCCTCCAGAGAGGCAAGATTGCCGATGGGAGGACCGCCTCGGCCGGCCCTTCTCCAGACGGGACGTTGACAGGAGCCGTCCGGTCGGGGATAATCAGCCGCATCTTTGAGCCGGATGAATCAAAGGCCAATTCACTTGGTTGGCGGTTAGACAGGGACCGAGTCGTCTGCATAACCGACCGGCAGATGGAAGGCGACCGCATCGCGGAAGGAGGGAGTCCGTTCGTGCTGGGGTTTGCGGGATTTTCCCTTGACAGGGGTGGGATCGCCGGGTAATAGAAAGGGTTTATGCCGGTGGCGAGAGGGTCGCCTTGTGGATTTTTGGAAAGAATTGGAGTAGTCGAATATGTTACCGATGAGACGGACCAGCAAGAGTCGGGTGCGGACCCGGCGGTCGCACCAGGCGCTCAAGCCGGTGCATTACACGATTTGCCCCAAGTGCAGTCAGTCGATCCTGCCGCACACGGCGTGCAACAACTGCGGGTATGTCAACCCGAACCTGACGCTCAAGCTCGGTAAGGAGGAAACCGACTAAACATGCGTATTGCAGTGGATGCCATGGGAGGGGACCACGCCCCGGACGAAATTATCGCCGGCGTACTTGAGGCGTTGCCCCAGATCGACAAGGATGACGCGATTATCCTGGTGGGTCCGAAGGATCTGCTCGAGCAAAAGTTGGCCGCGGCCGCCTATGACAAAGAACGGCTGAGCATCGTCGATGCGCCGGACGTGATCGGGATGGACGAAAAACCGGTCGACAGCCTGCGCAAGAAGCCGCGAAGTTCGATCAGCGTCTTGGCCAAGCTGGCCAAGACCGGAGAGGCCGATGCGGTAATCTCCGCCGGCAACACCGGCGCCTGCGTAGCGGCCTTCCAGATGCGGATGCGAACCCTGCCCGGCGTAAACCGTCCGGGCATCGCGGTGGTCTTTCCGAGTCCCAGCGGTCCGGTCACCATCTGCGATGTCGGCGCCAATATCGCTTGCAAGCCCCTCAACCTATATCAGTACGGGCTGATGGCAAGCATCTATTCCCGCAACTTTTTGGGAATTCAGAACCCCCGCATCGGACTGATGAGCATCGGGGAAGAGGATGCCAAGGGCAATGAAGTCGTGAAAAAAGCCGCGGACATGTTGCGTAACGACCCGCGGCTGACCTTTATTGGAAACATCGAGGGGAGAGACATCTTCCGAGATGTCTGCGATGTAGTGGTCTGTGAGGGGTTCGTCGGCAACGTCGTGCTCAAACTGACCGAAGGCGCGGTTGACAGCCTCTTCCGTGCAATCAAGAAGGAACTGATGCAGGAGCAGCCGCAGTTGGCTTTGATGTTCAAACCGATCATCATGCGGGTATACCAGAAGCACGACTACAATGAATATGGAGGGGCTCCCCTGCTCGGTATCGACGGCACGGCCCTGATCTGCCACGGCGCCAGCAAGGCCCGCACGATCCGCAATGCGGTTCGCACCGCCAAGACCTGCCACACCCAAAAGATCAACGAGCGAATCCAGGAAAGTCTCGCGGAAGCTGGCGTAAGGACAACGGATGAAGAGCAAAATTGAGGAACGTCTCCCGGCGAACCGTGCCGTCATTACCGGGTGCGGCTCCTTCGTTCCCGCCCAAATCCTGACCAACGACGACTTGTCGAAGATGGTGGAGACCTCCGACGAATGGATCGTCACGCGGACTGGAATCCGGGTTCGTCACGTCACTTCCGATGAGGAAACGACCGCCTACCTGGCGACCGAGGCGGCCAAACGCGCCCTGGAATACGCCCGGTACGAGGCCGAAAACGTTGAATTGATTGTCGTGGCCACGATCACGCCGGAGATGGTTTTTCCTTCTACCGCCTGTTTCGTGCAACAAGCACTCAGGGCCCGGAAGGCTTGGGCGTTCGACGTGGCTGCGGCGTGCAGCGGGTTCGTCTATTCCCTGCACATGGTGCAGCAAATGATGGAGAACGGACGGCTCGACAGTGCCCTGGTGATCGGCGCCGAGACGCTCACGAAGATCACCAACTGGAAGGATCGGACCAGTTGCATCCTGTTCGGCGACGGCGCCGGGGCGGTCCTTCTCCAACGCAAGCAGGACGCCGGCCGTGGGATCATCTACAGCACCCTCGGCGCTGACGGTAGTTATTGGGAATCACTGTGTTGCAGAGCGCACGGAGCGAGGCATCCCGCTCGCAAGCCCCTGGAAGACCCCGACATGATTTTCATGCAGATCAAAGGCCGGGAAGTCTATCAGCAGGCGGTCAGACGTATTGTCGAAGCGGTCACCGACTGCCTGACCCACTGCAACCTGACGGTGGACGACGTCGATATGTTCATCTCGCACCAGATGAACGCGAGGATCATCGAATCGGCGGCCAAGCGTCTGAATCTGCCCGACGAAAAAGTCTTCGTCAACATTCACAACTACGGCAACACCTCGGCCGCGTCCGTGCCCATTGCGTTCGACGAATGCATGAGGCAGGGAAAAGTCAAAAAAGGAGACATCGTCCTTTTCGTTGCGTTCGGTGCCGGGGTCACTTGGGGCGCCAACGTGGTCGAGATCTGACGCGTCGCCATGCAAAAACGGACTGTCGCCTGCCTTTGACGAGTGGGGACCAAAACAAACGAGGACAGAATCGATGAAGACGGCTTTTTTATTCCCAGGACAAGGCGCCCAGACTGTGGGCATGGGAGCCGATATCGCCCAGGCTTACCCCGTCGCCGCCACGTTGTTCGACAGGGCCAACGACATCCTCGGTTTTGACCTGAAGAGGATCTGCTTCGAAGGTCCGGCCGAGAAGCTCAACAGCACGACGATATCGCAGCCTGCGATCTTCGTGACGTCAGCCGCCCTGCTGGAAATCCTCCGGACCCACCCGGCGACCACGGGCCTCAAACCGGATGTCACGGCGGGCCTGAGCATGGGCGAGTACACCGCCTTGTATGCCGCGGGGGCCATGGATTTCGAAGATGGCCTACGGCTGGTCCGAAAACGCGGCGAGGCTATGCAGGCGGCTGCCGAGGCCACCCAGGGCACGATGGTGAGCATCATCGGGTTGGAGGAAGACCAGGTCCGCCAGCTCTGTGAAGAGGCTCGCCAGGGGGAGTTGCTCGAACCGGTCAACTTCAATTGCCCCGGCCAAATCGTCGTCAGCGGCAGTCTCGGCGCCTGTGCAAGGGCACTCGAGCTGGCCCCCCGGCACGGAGCCGTCAAGGCCGTCCAACTCGAGGTCGCGGGCGGGTTCCACACGAGCTTGATGGGCAGTGCTGCCGAGGCGTTGCACCAGGCGCTGCTCCAGGCGCGAATCTCGCAGCCCGCAGCAGCCTCCACGATCGCAAACATCAACGCTGAGTATTACCGGACTACCGACGAGGTCGTATCGGGCCTGACCCGACAACTCACCGGCGCGATTCTCTGGCACAAATGCATGGACCGCCTGTTGGCCGATGGGATCGAGGAGTTCTACGAAATCGGCCCGGGTCGCGTCCTGACCGGCCTGATGAAACGGATCAACAGAAGGACCAAAATAACCAACGTCAGCGACCTGGCCTCAGTCAAAGCCTTGATCGGCTAGATCTGCCGCCCGATCGCACGTTCTGCTTCTTCAGGACACAGAAAATCGTAACATGTTTTGGGATCAAGAGTTGGAGATAGAGGATGGCTGAGAAACGACTGGCAGTAGTGACCGGCGGCGCCCGAGGGATCGGCCGAGCCATTGTGTTCGAACTGCTCAAGCAGGGCCGCATCGTCGCGGCGCTGGATATCAAGCAAGAGCAACTCCAGGAACTGGAGCAGGCGGGCAGGCAGGCCGGCTACGAGATCCTCACGCGGTGCGTCGACATCACCCAAAGCGACCGGTTGACCGAGGTCCTGGAGTCGCTGGCCTCCGAGCACGGCGGCATCGGGATCCTGGTCAACAACGCCGGGATCACCCGGGATAAACTGATGATCCAGATGGACGACGAGGATTTCGACCGAGTGATAAACGTAAACCTGCGAGCGGCGTTCACCGCCACCCGCGTGGCGGCCCGTTCCATGGTCCGCAATAAGTTCGGGCGGATCGTCAACATTAGCTCCGTGGCGGGTGTGATGGGCCAGGCCGGTTCGGCCAACTACGCCGCCAGCAAGGCGGGCCTGATCGGCATGACCAAATCGATCGCCCGCGAGGTCGGCAAGAAGAATGTGACCGCCAACTGTATCGCGCCGGGCTTTATCCAGACCGACATGACCGCCGTGCTGTCGGAGCTGGTCAAGAACGCCGCAATGGAGGTCATCCCGGTCAAACGGTTCGGAACCGTCGAAGACGTCGCCCGCGCGGTGGCTTTTCTCGCCAGTGATGAAGCCGGCTACATTACCGGACAGGTCCTGTGCGTCGACGGCGGCATGGCCATGTAGAAAAACGAAAAAAATGTTTGTGTGCGCCCCCTCCAGTCGGTAAGATACCGACCGAAATCTGGAGGGTGGTGGTACACGTGGTTCCAGGAAATCGCAACGAAAGCCCAGTGAGTATTCTGATCCAGTTAAGGAGGATACAGCAGTGAGTATCGAAGAGGTGGATGTCCAACAGATTGAAAATAAGGTGATCGAGATCATCAGCGAGCAAATGGGCGTTGATAAGTCCGAGATCACACGGGAAACCTCCTTTATCAACGACTTGAATGCCGACTCTCTGGACACCGTGGAACTCGTGATGGAGTTTGAGGACGAGTTCGACATGAGCATCCCCGACGAGGAGGCCGAGAAAATTCAAACGGTTGGAGCCGCGGTCGATTATATCGTCAACATCGCCCAGACCAAGAAGAAGGAAAGCGCATAGAGTCAATGGATAGACGCCGAGTCGTTATAACGGGCTTGGGGTGCATTACCGCCCTGTCCGAGTCCGTCGAGGGATTGTTCAATGCGCTGTGTGAAGGCCGGAGCGGGGTTTCCACGTTTGAGTCGTTCGACACCAGCGCCTACCCCGTACACTTCGGGGGCGAGATCAAGACTTTCGATGTGACCCGGTACATCGACAAACGGGAAGCCAAACGGATGGACCGGTTCAGCGAGTTCGCTGTCGCCGCCTCCATCCAGGCCGTGAAAGACAGTGGGATTGATTTCGCCAAGGAGAATCCCTACCGGGTCGGCGCGATCGTCGGGACGGGGATCGGCGGCATCAAAGAGATTGAGGAACAGCACATTCGTCTGCTGGAAAAGGGGCCGGGCAAGGTCTCGCCCTTCTGCGTGCCTCGTTTGATGTCCAATGCGGCCAGCGGCAACATCGCGATCCAATTCGGACTTCGGGGCCCGACGTTCGCGGTTTCCAGCGCGTGTGCTTCCGGCAATCACACCATCGGAGAAGCGTTCTGGAACGTCGCCAGCGGGCGAAGCGACATCATCATTACCGGCGGTTCGGAAGCCGCCTGCACGCCCATCGGTCTGGGTTCGTTCTGCGCCGCCCGTTCGCTGAGCACGCGGAACGACAATCCCCAGGCAGCGTCGCGGCCTTTCGACCGCGACCGGGACGGTTTCGTCCTGGCCGAGGGCGCGGGCATCTTGGTGCTTGAAGAATATGAGCACGCGCGCAAACGAAACGCCAGAATCTATGCCGAACTGCTGGGCTACGCCGCAACCGACGACGGTTACCACATCACCGCTCCGCTGCCCGACGGTGCCGGCGCGGCGATGGCCATGAAGTTGGCATTGGCCGACGCCAAACTCAATACCGATGGCGTGGATTACATCAATGCCCACGGAACCAGCACAGAACTCAACGACATCGCGGAAAGCACGGCCATCAAGGCCGTTTTCGGAGAACAGGCCTACAAGATTCCGATCAGTTCGACCAAGAGCTGCCTGGGGCACATGTTGGGGGCCACCGCCGCTGTAGAGCTGATCGCCGCGATCCAGACGATCAACCATTCGCTGATCCCGCCGACGATCAATCTCGAGAACCCGGATGAGCGTTGCGACCTGAAGATGGATTATGTCCCTCTAAAGGCTCGCGAGGCCAAAGTCAATGTGGCTTTGAGCAACTCCTTCGGTTTCGGCGGGCACAACGCCTGTATCATCGTCGGGCGGGTGTGAACCTGCCCATTGAACGTTCATTCGACCTGACGTCGGTCAACGGCGTCAGGTCGTTTTCTTTGGGCCGACGGAGGACAACATGGTCTGGGCGACGTTGTTTCTGAGCGGCGGACTGCTGCTGCTGTGGCGCGGGGCCGACTTCCTGGTGGAGGGGTCCGTCGGATTGGCCGAGCGCCTGGGCGTCAGCCATCTCGTCGCGGGGCTGACGGTCGTAGCCATGGGGACTTCCGCCCCCGAGGTGGCGGCCGCAATTGTAGCAACCGTCACCCACAAAGGCGACATCGCTCTCGGCAACGTCTATGGCTCCAACGTGGCCAATCTCGCCATGATCGGAGGGATCATCGCCCTGATGCGTCCTCTGAAGGTTGGTGCCACCACGCTCCGAAGGGAAATCCCGGCCATGCTGGCTTCCACCTTACTGTTGTGGCCTCTCCTGGCCGATGGGGTATTGTCCAGATCCAACGCCATCCTCCTGCTGCTGGTCTTCACGGGTCTGGTTTTTTACACCGTGCGCACCGCGTGTATCGCGGCGACAGCCTCGTGGAGAGAAACAGTCTCCGACGCCACGATCGCACCGCCCCGAACCGTCGGACGCGACGTCCTGGCCATCGTACTCGGGCTGACAACCCTGGCAATCGGCGCCAAAGGCACGGTTGGCGGAGCCGTCGCCATCGGAAGTCGCGTGGGCCTGAGCGACGCGGTCATTGGATCGACCATCATTGCGGTGGGCACCTCCCTGCCCGAGTTGGTCACCTGCGTCGTCGCGGCGATCAAAGAACATCACGACATCTCGGTTGGCAATCTCGTAGGCTCGAACATCTTCAACGCGTTGTTCGTGACGGGAATCGCAGGCATGGTCCACCCTTTCCGTGTGACCTCACGGTTTGCCGGCGGGATGGATTTCTGGATCATGATCACAGTCGCCGGGCTATTCACCGCCGCCGCCTGCCTGGGCGGACGCGTCATTCGTCGCTCTAGCGGAGGCGTTCTCCTGGCGGTCTACATCGGTTATCTGTTCTACCTGCTTCGATCAACCGATCCGGCGTGAGCCTCTCCGGGACTTAGCATCATGGCCTCGGCAAAAAAATCGGGAAACCCCCTCTCGTGAGCAATCTCCACGTACCGAATCTTTCTGGCCAGACGGACGGCTCGCTCACGCGACTCCTCGCTGATCAGAGACATCTGGGCCCCGGCGGCCGCGGCGTTGCCGACCGACTGAATCCGATCCAACGCCACGTTGGGCAACAAACCAATCCGCACCGCGCTGGCGGGACGAATGTAGTTGCCGAAGGCCCCTGCCAGAAGAACTCGATCGATGTCCGAATCGACGAGCCTCAGCTTGTTCATGAGGATGCGGATGCCTGCCAGAATGGCTGCTTTGGCAAGCTGCACCTCGCGGATATCCCTCTGAGTAAGGATCACAGCGGGATGCCCTGTACGGTCGTTCCAGGAAAGACAGAATGCCGGTTGCCCGTCGCTTTCGCACAGGCGGGAGACAATCGGGGCCGGCAACGTCTTGCGGAAGGCTTCTCGGTCGGAAAATCGGCCGGTTGCATCAATCACTCCCAGATCCAGCATCACCGCCACCGCATCGATCAGTCCACTGCCACAGATCGAGCGAGGGGACGCGCCGCCGATTACATCCAGACCCACGTCTCCATCGACCACCACCGCCTCAATCGCCCCGTCGACCGCCCTGCTGCCGTGCCGGATGCGGGCCCCCTCAAGAGCCGGTCCAGCGGCGCAGCTTGCTGCGTAGAGGGCCCCCCCATGCCCCAAAACGATCTCGCCGTTGGTGCCGATGTCGACAACCAGGGTTCGGTCCTGGAGGGAGTCCATATCCACCGCCAAGGCCACCGCAGTCGTGTCGGCGCCCAAGAAACCAGCGATGTTCGCGACACAATGGACGTTGCCGATGGGATTCATGTCCAGGCCAAGCTCATCGGGAGAAACATCGCGGGCATCTACGGAATGGGCCAAATACGGAGCTCGTCCCAATTGCTCCACGGGGTAGCCCAGAAAGATGTGGTTCATCGTGGTGTTGCCCACGACGCAGGTTTCGTAGATGCTCGAGACGGGGACGGCGGCCCGCTCGCAAAGCCCATGAATCAGTTCATTGACACAATCGATGATGACTTGGTGGATCTCGGCCAAGTGCTCGGGCGACCGGGCGAAATGGATTCGACTGATCACATCGTCGCCGAAACGGGTCTGCGGATTCAAGACAGCTCGCGTGGCCAGGCATCGGCCGTTCCTCATGTCGAGGAGCTTGGCAACGACTGTGGTGGTACCAATATCGACGGCGACGCCCAGTATCTTTTCCGGTCCAGCGACAGGTTCATACCGTCGGTAAATGGTGGGCCGTACCTGCCCCTCGACCGCCACACCGTGCTCCAAAATCTTATGCGCATAAAAACGCGACTCCGGCGGCACCACAACCGTCAAGTCGCTTTGGATGTGAAACTGACAAGCGAACACCGGCGGCCCCTCGGGAGATACACGGACCGCGCACTTTCCACACGTCCCCTTGCCTCCACAGGGGGTTGTCAGAATGATGCCCGCTTGCCGGGCGGCCTCAAGAAGGGTTGCACCTTCGTGAATCGAGATCTCCTTGTCATCCGGCTTGAAGACTACACGGAAATGCGTCATCTACGTCGTGCGATGGAGGCCGCCCTCGGAGGTCAAAAACCCTTCGCAGGACCGCCCTGCGAAGGAACGCTATCAGCTGATCTTATGCCGGATCTTCCAGCGTGTCCGTCGTTTCTTGCTGCCAATTTTCCTTCTGCGTCTTGGTTTGGCCATGTACTTCTCCAACGTCAGGTTAAATTCATTGCTACGGGTACGTCCCGACTCGTATAATGGAGTTTAGCACAGGCGGAACGTGCATGTAAAGGACAAAATATGATCCAGTGCGATCAGTGCGAGCTTTGTGAGAAAGGACCGGACGGGCGAAAAACCTTCCGGTGCGACCCTTTTTCCAATGTCAAGGAAGCCGAATGCCTCGCCAAATGGCAGCTCCTCCGGCTCGACATGCTGCTGGGCAGTTATCAGAACATGCTCAAGTGGTACAGCAAGCTTGGCCCCCTCCAAGACAAGATCTTCAAATATGTCCAGCGAGAGATCAATGAAATGGAAGAATCTGAGGGCTGGAAATTTGAGGAAGAGGAGGAGGGAGAGGAGGGCCGGGATGAAACTTGGCCGGTCTGACGCCCGGTTTTGAGAGGATAGGAGCCTCGCGGCGGTACTGCAACGGCGACAAGGTGGTTGCCGGCGTTGTGCGACCATCATTGAGTCCCCAGAGGTCCTGTCAAAGATTCGACTGGAAGTCGGGGCTCGGATCGCACACGATAAGCCATGTTTCCGCAGCCACGTAGTTTGACAAACCCTGCAATAAGCCCTAGCGGACAAACGTCTTTTCATTACGAACGCAGCAGATGGGTAGAAGCGTCGAACTAGCCCGGATCATTGATGGCTGTAAATCAGGGGACGCCGACAGCTTTTCGCAAGTGGTTGACATGTACGCCGGACGCTGCTACGGTTATTTTTATCGGCTCACCGGCGACCGCGACCTCAGTGACGAGCTGTTGAGCGAACTGTTCATCAAGCTGGTCGAGAAGATCGGGTCCTACAAGGGCGGCGCATTCGAGAGTTGGCTCTTTAAGATCGCATCGAACATCTTTCACGACCACCTCCGGGGTAAACAACGACGACGCAAGCTGCTAGATGCGCATCGGAACCAGTTGGAACGGGAGCCGGATTTGAACGAATCGCGGCTTTCGGACGAGGGGCAGGAACGACTCGAAAAGCTTCAGGTGTACCTGAACCGGTTGGACGCCGACACCCGTGACCTGATTCTTTTGCGTTTCTACTCGGAAATGAGTTTCAAGGAAATCGCCGAGCATCGGCGTGAACCGATCGGCACGGCGTTGTCCAAGCTGCATCGCGGATTGAAAAAATTGAGAGAGCTCATGGAGGGGTGAAGGGTGGTTGCCATGAACCCAAACACACGCGAAAATCTGACGGAACTGCTTCGGCGGTTCATGGACGATTCGACCGCACAGGCGACACAGACAGACATTGAGGCCGCCGAGCGGATTCTCGATGCCCATCCAGCCCCGACCCCATCTTGCGAGACCTTGAACACCGTCCGCATTCTGACCTTGGCGGCGGTCGCGAGGAAACGGCATCGAATCCAGATCTTCCGCGGTGCCGTCGCCGTCGCAGCCGCAATAATCCTGACGGTCATGATCGGACGTCAGAATCCTGTGCCGATGACCGGCCCCAAGGTCGGTCTCGCTTCAATCCTCCCGACTGCGATCTGGGAGAGCCACGACATCGCGGCCGACGATCTGGATTTGGTATACTTTGCGTCTGAGATTCGCCATATTGATGCCGAGATCCGGGCCCTTGATTCTCCGGAGACGCAGGTTCGACGAACGGATGCCTTGAGGGAACTCGAAATGGAACTGGTCGCAATTGAAACCGAGTATTGGAAAGGATCGTACTGATGCAGTTGCGTCGAGTGGCCGCGCTCGTAGCGGGGATCGCGCTGGCCTGTGGGTGGACGACGGCGGTTCTGGCGGCCGCTCAGAATAAGCAACCCCAGAACGATATCTGGAAGGACGAACCCAAAACATTGCAGCGGGATCTGTCCAAGGACCAGATCGAGCGAATCCTCAAAGGAATCCAGCAACGGGCCCCCGAGAAGGCCAAGGCCCTCGCAGAGCTTCGACAGAAGGACCCCAATCGGTTCATGAACGAGCTGCGTACGCAGGGCCGGCCCGAAATCGACCAGATGCTCCTCGAACGGGTGGAAGCCCGCAGGCAGGAGCGCAACACCAAGTTCCTCGAATGGCTCAAGGCCAACTACCCAGTCGAAGAACAGACTCTTGCCAAACTCAAAGAAGGCGACCCACAGGTGTATCTGGTAAATTTCGAAACGATCTGGGACCGCTACGGGTACATTTTCGAAGCCGAAAGCTCCAATCCCGAGCTGGGCGCCGTCCTGAAAGAAGACCTGGCCCTCCGGAAAAAGTCCGAAGAGCTGTGCAATCGCCATCGCAGAGCAAAATCGGAGGCCGAAAAACAGAAGATCGGCGCCGAATTGCAGGACGTGGTCGCGAGACGATACGACTTGATCGTACGACGCAAGGAAATCGCTTACGAACAACTCCAGAAGCGACTGGAAGACCTCCAGAAACAGGTCGGGGAGAGCAAGGACGAGATCGCCAAGTTCAAGGACGAGCAGATCAAACGGGAAAACGTCCGTCAACGAATCGAAGCCCTGGTCGGCAACAAAACCCAATTCAAATGGGATTAAGTCCGGTCAGAGCTTGTGGCGTTTGATCTCTTCCTGGGTGGCCCGCTTGAGAGTCCGTTTTTCGGCACTGGTCAGGCTGTGCAGACCTGAACGATGAACCTTGGCCAGGATACGGTCGACCTCGACCTGCAACCTGCGGCTCTCTTCAAGCTTCTTCTCCCAGGAGCCCGCGCGTCGCTTCATCGAGAACCTCTCCCACTTCGGTCCCAACAGCACGTAGGCCGCTCCCATTGCCATGCCGGCGAAATGGGCGGCTTCGCCGCCAGGGTTCTGTCCCCGGTTCAGAAGCACAATGAACAACGAATTTGCGGCCAACAGGGCCGCCATTACCCGAATCGGAACGGGAAAGACGAAGAACACCAGAACGATGTGGGGAAACAGGATCGCGCACGCGGCGATCACGCCGAGAACCGCACCGGAGGCCCCCACCATCGGACCGGCGGCCAGGAATCCGACCCGGACCAGCAGGGAAAAGAGAATCCCGCCGGCGGCCCCACAGACCAAGTAGAACGTCAGGAACTTACGGCTGCCCCAGGACCGCTCCAGGTAATGCCCAAGGAAGTAGAGGCCAAGCATGTTTCCGAAAATGTGCCAGAAACTGGACCGACTGTGCAGGAACTGGTAACCGATGAGTCGCCATGGCTGAACGGTCGTCGTCCAGCTTCGAGGATCGACGGCGAACCACTTATGCAGAAAGTCCCCCACCGAACCGATCAGACAGAAAACGAAGACCGAAAAATTGACAATCAGCACCCACTTGACGGCAGGCGTCACGCGAGGCAGGTTGAAGGGCATCTGCGGCAGACCAAAGCGCTGTTGCCGAAACTCAGACTGCGTGTAATCTCTATCGTACAACCCCATACTCAAGTCTTAGCAAAACCCAGATTCCCATTCAACACCATTTTAGCACAATATCGGCAATTAGGCAAAATGTTCAAAGAGAAATCCTCTGGATCGTGGGATTTGGGGGACGTATCCGTCCGATCACTCCATAGATGATATCGAGACCGCAAGACGACCGATAACCGTCGTGATCATCAATCACGACGCCACGAATCAGTTACCCGACAGCAGAACTCGACGGCGGCATTCCTCCACCGCTTGTCGGAGGGTCACAACCAAATGAGCATTGCCTTGGGCTTGCGCCAAGGCCAGAGCCCGCTCCTGGTGCCACAAAGCCTCCTGATGCTTGCCCTTCTGGGTGAAACCGTTGGCCAGAAAATGGTGTAACGCAGGGGAGGTATCCACTTTCGGATTGGCCTTGACCGCCTTGGTGTAGAAGAGCAGCGCGGGGTCTGTTTGCCCTTGATCGGCCAGAGCCAGCGCCATTCGGTAGTTGGCCTCCACATGCTGGGGATCCAGTTCGAGGACCTTCGCCAAGTGTCCTTGGGCCTGCTTGGATCTGCCCGTCAGAAGTAGGGCCTCGCCCAAGTGAAAATGCAATCGCACCAGGGTGTACTGCTCGTCGAGATTGGCGGGCATCTGCCGTGCAGCTTCCGCCAAGTGTTTGGCGGCTTCGTCGATGTTCTGCTGATGCAGCAAGGCCATGCCCAAATCGTAATGCGCCCGCGGGTTGTGCGGGTCCAGTTCCAGAGTCCTCAGGAGATGCCTCATCCCTTCCTGCGGCTGATTCTTGACGTTGTACAACAGGAATCCCAACCTCTGATGGGCCTCGACGTTGTCGGGGTTGAGCTTCAAGGCATGGTTGTATTCGGCGATGGCGTTGTCGGCCTCGCCTTGGCGGTAGAACTCATTGCCCGCGCGAACGAAAGAATAGTCGTTCAGGAACTGTTCGTTGATCCTGGCGATTGCGTCCGGCCTGGCGTTGAGAAATTCCGGAATGTTGGCCGCCCGGTCGGGCGATGTCAGGTGCGACAGCAGCACCGGCGGACTGGCCCGCCCCTGATCGTCGATGTGCGTCAGGCACAGTTGCGTGTAGTCAGACCATGCTTTTGAGGAAAAGACCAGCCACTTGCCGTTGGGCGAAAAACTGTGCCAGGAATTCATTCGGGATGTGTTGCACTCCAGCCGCCGGGCTTGGCCCCCTTCGGCCGGGAGAATATAGAGCTCGCTGTCCTCCTGGAGCAACATGTAGCTGCGGGCCCTGCAGAACACAATCCATTTTCCGTCGGGCGAATAACGACCGAAGTAATTGCTTAAACCGTTGTTCGACGCCCCGACGATGGGTTCAGGCGTGCCCCCCCGGCCCTCGTTGAACGGTACCCGATACAGATCGAACAGGAACGGTTTTCCGTCCTCGACGAACTCCTTGCACTCCTCGCGGGTCAGCAGGACTTTGCCCTGGCCCGCCGTGTTTTTGAGATCGTACGCACGACTGCGAGCGAAAAGAACGTACTGGCCGTCAGGGCTCCAACTCGGATTGCTCTGCACGTACTGGGGATCGTCCGCGCCGGGCAGGGGATGGAAGGTCTTGGTTTGGCAATCGTAGACGCAAAGAATGCCCTTGATCGGGAAAAAGAGCTGTGAGAACGCCAGGTCCGGCATCGGGACGAACACCGATTTGTCCTTGACCGTGCTCAGAACGTATCGTCCGTCGGGGGAGATCTGCGAGAGCAGACCGAACGTCTGCTCGCCGTCCTCTTTCTTGTAGTCGTTCCACGTGATGATATCGCTGGTCGCCAAAACCATCTGCTTCTTGATCGGCGTGATGACGTAGGAACCCTTGCTGTTGGCGTAATCAACGTCCATCGCCATGATCCGTCCGTCTTGTGAGAATGAATGGCAGTTGCCGCAAACCGGCAGATTCTCCAGCACCACAGGCGGCCTTTGCTTCGACGCGATGGAGCCAAATCGCCAGCGGATGCGGGAGGGGTCCTTCACCGCCTCGACAAAAGGCAGGTTCACCTCGCGATAAAACAGGGGAGCGCCCACTTCTTCCGTCGAGGTCCGGATCGCCAGGGTCGCCGCCGAGACGGCTCGCACCGGCTTGGCCGACTGCACGCCGATCACAAGAACTTTGGCCTGCTGTTCCTTGGAAGCGGTCTTGATCCGCTCCCATTCCCTCACGGTCGGCATCCATCGCTTCTGACGGGTCAGACAACTTACAAGCAGGCCACCGTCGTCCCGTTCCACTCGCACCAGCCAGACGCAGGCCTGTGCATTCCGGTCCTCCCACCGGAACTCCGGCGGGACGATCTCCGGTGGAAACAGGGTTCCATCCATCGGATATACCATGCGAATGCCGTCAAGTCCGGTGTGTTGTCGATAGGAGGTCAAAATGTCCTGGACTCGCAAGGATGGACGACTCAACCGCAAGACAACACCCACAGCCACGACGACGAAGGTTGCGACGAGAATACAAGCGTCTTTCTTGCGCATGTACGACTCTCACCACACGGTCGACCCAACCAACTACTTGTTGTTGTGGAGGGACCCAAAGCGAATCCATCACACAGGGACCAGTTTAACAAATCGCTCTTGGACAATCCAGAGGGCGAGAGAGAAACGCGAATGCGGGCAAAGCCCCCCCGTCAATGGGAAGAATTTGGAAACACCTTCTCCGGTTGGAGGCGGGAAAACACCCCCACGAGCACCACACCCAGGACCGACAGGGAAAGCCCCAGGATCTGAGAGATCGTCAGGCCGGCGGCCTCAAACGGGTTGTCGTCGCGAAGATACTCCAGAATAAACCGCATGATCCCGTAGAGAATGAACATGACGCTGAACGTCACTCCAGGCTGCGTCAGAAAACGATGCCGCCCTGCACTCTCGGCCTTCTGCGACCGCCGCCAGAGGCCGTACAGGATCAGGCCCAAGACAGCCGCGCCAATCGAAGCGTAAAGTTGAGTCGGATGAACCGGCCTGCACCGGTACACTCCGCGCAAAACCTGTTCCTGCTGCGCCGGCGTGAGGCAATTGAAGGGTTTGAGACCCGGCATGTATTCCCCACGCTCGTTGGTGTACCCGAAATACTCTTCGGGAAGATGCAGGTGCGGTTCCAGACGGCCACGGTCGGGATCGGCCTTGACCTGACTGTCATAGGCGAATGAACCATAAGGAAAACGCACGGCCCAAGGTAAATCGGTCGGCTTGCCGTAGCAGCAGCCGTTGAGGAAACAGCCAATCCGCCCGAACATCAAAGCCACGGTCAGACCGACCGCCAACACGTCCAGGTAATGGCGCATCGGCAGTTTGTGATGGCGGATATAGACCAGGATGACCGCGATGGCCGCCAGGACGCCGCCCAGCAGTTCCAAGCCCCCGTTCCAGATCGCGAACAGACCACCCCAATTCCCTCGGAACTGATCGCGGTAGTGAATGACGAAAAAGACCCTCGCCCCGATCACCCCGGCAATCAGGGCGTAAAGCGCTGCGTTGGTGATGTGCTGCGGATCGCGTGTGAAATGGCGGCTCAGGTGACGGATCACCATGACGGCGGCCAGGAATCCCACGACCATCATGAAGCCGTAACTCTTGACCGTCAGATGGACAACGGGGATCTCAAACAGCTCGGGGTGCATCGACTCACTGCGGCTTCACGATTCGATTGTTTTCGTCCAGAACAACGATCTTGGGGACCAATGCCTCAGCTTCGTCGGGCGTGCATAGAGCAAAGCTGAAAATGATGACCACATCACCCGTTTTGATCAGTTGTGCCGCGGCGCCGAGCACTACGATCCGGCCCGAACCCGGCTCACCCGGCACAGCGTAGGTCTCCAGTCGGTGGCCGTTGTTCACATCCGCGACCGTCACCGCTTCATAGGGCACGATCCCCGCCGCCCACATGAGGTTTTCATCGATTTCGATGCTACCGGGATAATGCAACTTAGCTTCGGAGACCCGCCCCCGGTGTAGTTTGCTCTTAAGTACTTTGATTAACATAATTTACGTTGCTTTGATTGCCCTCGCATACAGGTTTTCGGGCTATTATATCCTATAGAACGGTCGTGTCCACTACGATATTGTCGATCAGTCGGGTCGCCCCCAGCCGGGCTGCCACCGCCACCAGAACCCGCCCGCGAATCGGATCGCAGGGCTCCAGGCTCTCAGCATCTACAATACCGATGTACTCGGGCCTCAGGTCCGGCGCCTCTGATAGAACCCTCTTCATCTCCTCGGCAACCTCGGCTGCGTCCCGCCAGCCGGCTTGCATCAATTTTTCACAATGTTTCAGCGCCCGATAGATCACGGGAGCCTGGCTCCTCTCCTGTGGACTGAGGTACTGATTTCGACTACTCATCGCCAGCCCGTCCGGTTCGCGCACTGTCGGGCACACGACAATCTCCAGGGGCATGTTCAGGTCGGCCACCATCCGTCGGATCACCGTCGCCTGCTGTGCGTCCTTCTGGCCGAAGAAGGCGACGTCGGCGCCGACGATGTGGAAGAGCTTCGTACAAACGGTGGTCACACCGCGAAAATGCCCCGGTCGAGACCGGCCGCACAGAGGCTCGGTCAATTTCTCCACGGTCACCCACGTCAGGTTCTTTCGCGGGTACATCTCCTCGGAGCTGGGAGCGAAGATCGCATGGGTTCCGCACCGCTCGCAAATCTGGGCGTCCTTTTCGAAGGGACGGGGGTACTTCTCGAAATCCTCGCCCGGCCCAAACTGCGTCGGATTGACGAAGATGCTCACGACCACGTAATCGCAGCGTCGAACGGCCGCCTCGATCAACGACACATGACCGGCATGCAACGCCCCCATGGTCGGCACGAACCCGACGGTCTTTCCGGCCATGCGGGCTTGGGCCACGTACTTACGAATCTCCGCGATGGTCTTGGCGATCTGGATCATAGACATTTCTCCAGCCCGTGTTTTGCACAAATCGTAGGTTTCTTCTCCACCGGAAGGTACGCACGCACCTGTCGGACCACGTGGTCGACCACTTCATCGCAGTAGCCCGCCAATCGTTCGGCCGGGATACGAATCACAGGACAGGCCTTCCAATCAGCAAAAAGACGTTTATAGTCCGCGTCAAGGGCTTCGAGGAATTCGAGCTTCATCCGCTGTTCATACGGCCGATTGCGGTTGTGAATCCGCTCCAGGCAATTCGCCGGCGAATCCTCCAGGTAGATCACCACCGACGGTGTCGCGACTCTTGCCGCAAACAATGGATAAATACGTTCGTAGAGCCGCAACTGCTCGCCGTTGAGCAGGCGTCTGGCGTAGATCAACTCCTTGCTGAAAACGTAGTCCGTCACAAATGCGCGATCCAACGGCAGATTGTCAGGATTCAATTGCTCTGAGCGATGGACCAGAAAATAGAGCTGAGAATCGAGGGCGAGTTCCTTCTTGCCAGCATAGACTTGGGAAAGAAACGGATTCGTATCGTATGGTTCGAACAGAACCTCCGCCGGAAGCGATCGGCCGAGACATTTGGCTAACGTAGTCTTGCCCACCCCGATCACCCCCGCTACGCAGACCAGACGAGGCGACTGCGGATCGAGCAGAAAATCGCCCCCGCCCAGACGCCGCGACAACTCCGCCACCGTCTCTTGGAGCACCGGGTGGACGAACTGAGAATTGAGTTGGCACAACCCGTCGAGGACGAACGACCGTAGATGGATGTCGGGATGCGGCACCGTCAAATCCGGTCCGTCGAGCACCTGATCATCAAAAAAGAGCAGGTCCAGATCCACGGTTCGTGGTTTCCACGAGGTTTGAGGCTGTCGCCCCAGCGTCGTTTCCACCGCCTTGAGCCTGGCCATGAGTTCTGCGGGTTTCAGTGTTGTGCGAATCTCCGCCACCCCGTTGACGTACTTGGGCTGGTCCATTCCCCCCAGCGGCAAGGTTTCTTTCAGCTCGCTGACACGCGTCACCTCGATGTCGCCGTCGGCGCCCAACAACCGTAGCGCATCGAGGAGCAATCCCTTGCGGTCGCCCAAGTTACTGCCCAAACCAATATACGACGTGGCCCGCTCAGTCATGCGAACTCCTCCTGAACACAGGGCTCCATCCTCTGTGCCGACGACCGCCGATTTCACAGTCGCGCGAGCCGATCCAGGGCCTCTTTGACATTCTCCGGCTGGCCGAAGGCGGTCAGTCGCACGTAGCCTTCTCCCGCCGGCCCAAACCCGGCCCCCGGCGTGCACACAACATGGGCTTCATTCAGAAGCCGATCGAAGAACTGCCAGGAACTCACGTCCTCGGGTGTCCGCACCCAGAGGTACGGCGCGTTGACACCGCCGTAGACCATGTAACCCAGCTGCGTCAGTCTGCTGCGAATCGTAGCTGCGTTGGCCATGTATCCGTCGATCGTCCGCTGAATCTGCTTCTTGCCCTCGGACGAGTAGATCGCGGCAGCCCCGACCTGCGTAACGTAGGAAACGCCGTTGAATTTCGTGCAGTGCCGACGCTTCCAGATCGGATTGACGTCCACCGCCTTGCCGTCCTTGGTATAGGCTTTGAGCTGCTTGGGGACGACGCTATACGCACAGCGAATACCGGTGAAACCCGCAGTCTTCGACCAACTGCGGAACTCGATTGCGACCTCCTTGGCCCCTTCGATCTCATAGATCGAGTGCGGGATCGTCGGGTCGCTGATATAGGCCTCGTAGGCGGCGTCGAAAAAAAGCACCGCTTTGTTCTTGTGGGCATAGTCCACCCACCTGGCCAACTGGGCCTTGGTCGCCACCGAACCGGTCGGATTGTTGGGGAAGCACAGGTAGACCATGTCGACGGCCTTGTCCGGCGGCTCAGGAACGAAGCCGTTCTCCGCGGTGGCAGGCATGTAGACGATCCCGGCGTACTGCCCTTCCTCCCCCGCCGGGCCGGTCCGTCCCGCCATCACGTTGGTGTCCACGTAAACCGGGTAGACCGGGTCGGCCACTGCGACCACGTTCTCGACATCGAAGATCTCCTGCATGTTGCCGGTGTCGGGCTTGGCGCCGTCGCTGACGAAGACCTCGTCGAGATCGATGTTCACGCCGCGAGAGGCAAAGTCGTTCTCCACGATCGCTTGGCGGAGAAACTCGTAGCCCACGCCGCTGTCTTCATAACCTCGGAAGGTCTCCTTGCGGCCCATCTCGTCGACGGCCTTGTGCATGGCCTCGATCACCGCAGGGGCCAAGGGCTGCGTCACATCCCCAATCCCCATGCTGATGACCTTGGCCTGCGGATGTTCTTGCTTGAACAGGCGAACGCGCCGGCCGATCTCGGGAAACAAATATCCGGCCCGGAGCTTCAAAAAATGCTCGTTGATTCGGATCATGATTTCGTCGTCCTTCTCGTGGCCGCGATGGCCAATCGTGTGGTTTCCAATCGAATTAGGGTGAGCATTCTATGACCCGTTCCAAACCTCGTCAAGGCTCAAAACTCAAACCCGGCAAGGCCGATACGTTCGTGCAATTGGATGCGACCGTTGGTATAATGCCCCACCAAGGGCGGCTGTCCGGAGACGGCCGCGGCTTTGACAGCATGCACTGTTCACGGGGAGAAACCATGATGACGTGTTCCCGCGTTGCGACCGTTTCGGCGCTGGCCATGATGACCATTTCGGTGTTCCTGTCGACTGTACGGGCGGCTGACGAGGCGCCGTCGTTCGTCTCTGCCAGACCCATTTGGGTCACCGACCGACAGACCGAGAAAAACCTGTTCGTGGGGTTCCGAGCGGTCTTCGAGCAACCCCGACAAGGCAGACCGATGCTTCGTATCACGGCCTCTTCGCTCTACCGTGTGTACCTCAACGGACAATTCGTGGGCCACGGCCCGGCTCGCGGGCCCCATGGATACTGGCGTATGGACGAGTGGCCTCTAGACTGCCGGCAGGGACGCAATATCCTCGCCATCGAGGTGGCAGGGTACAACGTCAACAGCTACTATCTCTTGGACGAACCCGCCTTCCTCCAAGCCGAGGTGGTCTGCGACGGAGCGGTCCTCGCTTCGACTGCCGGTCAGGGATCTGCCTTCGAGGCGATCATCCTCAAGCATCGCGTGCAGAAGGTGCAGCGGTACAGCTTCCAGCGGCCGTTCATCGAGTACTACCGCCTCAGCACCGGCGATGACCAGTGGTGGAGCCGCTCCCCTGCGGAGTCGGCGTCCTGTTCCGTCCAAAGCGTCAAGAGTCTTCTGCCCCGCCGGGTGGCGTATCCCCGGTTCTCGATGCGTCAGCCCGTGCGGGTGCTCTCCGAGGGCACGCTGCAACACGACGTCGCCGTGGCGCAGCTCTGGAAAGACCGCTCGCTGGTCAACATCGGGCCACAACTGAAAGGTTATTCCGAAAGCGAGTTGGAGGTCGTGCCGTCCACCGAGTTGCAGAAGATCGGTTCCACGTTCACGAGCACCACCGAACGGCTCTACCAGCCCCGCGAAGCCCTGGCCCTGGTCGAGAACACCTTTGCCATCGCCGATCTCGGGACCAATCTCACCGGCTTCCTCGGGGCCGAGGTCGCGTGCGCCAAACCGACGACGCTGTACATCACGTTCGACGAGGTCCTGACCAAGAACGACGTGGACTCCAAGCGGCTCGGCTGCGTCAACGCGGTCTGCTACGAGCTCCAGCCGGGCACGTATCGTCTCGAGTCTTTCGAGCCCTATACCCTTCGATACCTCAAGCTCAACGTCCTGGCGGGCGACTGCCAGGTGAGGAATCTCTACCTCCGCGAATACGCCAACGGCCAGGCCGACGAAGCCCAGTTCTCGTGCAGCGACCCGCCCCTCAACCGCATCTTCGAGGCCGCCCGGCAGACCTTCCGACAAAACGCGATCGACATCTTTATGGATTGTCCCTCGCGTGAGCGGGCCGGCTGGCTCTGCGACAGTTTCTTCACCGCCCGTGTCGCGTTCGATCTGTGCGGCAACACGACCATCGAGAAGAATTTCTTCGAGAACTACCTGCTGCCGCCGAGCTTCGCGTATCTGCCGGAAGGCATGTTGCCCATGTGCTACCCGGCCGACCACTACGACGGCGTCTTCATTCCGAACTGGGCGATCTGGTTCGTGATCGAGTTGGAGGAGTACCTGGCCCGCAGCGGGGACAGCGAAATGGTCATGGCGCTCCAACCCCGGCTCATGGCCCTTCACGAATACCTGCGACGGTTCACAAACCAGGACGGACTGCTGGAGAAGCTGCCGAGTTGGGTCTTCGTCGAGTGGTCCCAGGCCAACAACTTCGTCCAGGACGTCAGTTACCCAAGCAACATGCTCTACGCGGCCGCCCTGGCGGCGGCCGGACGGATGTACAATCAACCCGCCCTGCTACACGAGGCCGAGCAGATCCGCGAGACGATCCGCCAGCAGTCCTTTGACGGCGAGTTCTTCGTGGACAACGCGATCCGCAAGGATGGGCGTCTGGAGGTCACTCGCAACCGCACGGAAGTCTGCCAGTATTTCGCGTTCTTCTTCGACGTCGCGACACCCCAGACGCATCCGAAACTCTGGGACCGGCTGGTCCACGAGTTCGGACCCCAGCGAAAGACCACGAAGGCCTTCCCCGAAGTGCACCCGGCCAACGCCTTCATCGGCAACTATCTTCGGTTCGAACTGCTGAGTCGCTATAACCACGCGGCCCAGATCAAGAAGGAGCTGTCCGACTATTACCTCTACATGGCCGACCGGACGGGCACACTCTGGGAAAACATCGGCGACGAGGCAAGCTGCAATCACGGCTTTGCCTCCCACGTGGCCCACAGTTTCTATCGCGACGTTCTCGGCGTGCGTGAGTTGGACACGCAGAAAAAGCTCGTCCGGCTCAAGATCGCCGACGTCGGTCTCGACTGGTGCGAGGGCAAGCTCATGACGCCCCAGGGGCCGCTGGCGGTCCGATGGTGGAAGGACCAAGGCCGAACGCTCTGCCGTGTGGATCTGCCCGCCGGGTACAGTCTGCAAAACGACGACCCCGAGGGCAGCGTCAAGCTTCAGTGAAACCCCTGGAGCAGCCCGGCCGCGACGATCTCGTGCCCTTTGCGATTGGGGTGATTGCCCTGGGACATGAATGACTCCAGCGTCTCGCCGGCGTGGATGCGGGCCTGGAACAAGGCAAGGCTGTCCACAAGGGCCACGCTGTTCTCGCGAGCCAGGCGGCGAATCTGCTCGGCGTGCTGGTTCAGCGGATCATTAGGATCATCGAGCTTGGCGTTCGTGTCCGGCGTGGGCGTGAGGAGAATCACCTTTGCGCCGGAGGCCTTTGCTCTCGCGATCATTGCCTTCCAGGCGGTCTCGGCCCGTGACAATCCGATGCCGCGGTCGTTCAGCGCATAGTCGATCGTGACAACATCCGGCCGCAACGCCAGCACGTCCCGTTCGAATCGTTTCGCCCCGGCCTCCGCGTTCTCTCCTCCGATGGCTGTGACGACGACGTTCACCACGGCGTAAGGGAATCGCTCCTTGAGCCCGCGATGGAGCAGATGCGGATACGCGTTGAACGTGTCCACGACAGGCGTGCGGAAATAACCGGCGGGCACACTGTGGCCGTGACAGACTATGTTCACCGTCCGATTCTGCGGCCACTGACGCGACAGTTCTGCAACCACTTCGTGCAGATACGAATCCGGGTTCGCCCACAACATCACGTGCAGCAACAAAACGGTCGGGATCACGATTCACCTCGCACAGCCCCATTGACTCGAATCTTCGAGACCTTGAGTTCCTCGGCAGGCAAAGGCTCGCGTTTCTCCGCGGGGTAACCGATGGAGACGATGCACTCGACCTTGACGTGCTCCGACAAACCGAGCAATCTCTGGATGTACTGTTCGGAAGTCGTCATATCGTCGAACCTGCGGTTTCGCACCTGGATCCAGCAACTGCCCAGGCCGAGCGATTGCGCGGTCATCTGCGCCAGGATCGCGGCGATGGAGCAGTCCTCGACCCAGACGTCGCTGGCCCGGCTGTCGCCGCAGACGACAATGCCCAGCGCCGCGCCTGCGAGAAAATCCGCTCCATGAGGCTTGCACCTGGCCAGCTTCGCCAGCAGTTCGCGATCATCGACAAAGACGAATTCCCACGGATCGATATTCCTCGATGAAGGCGACCGCAACACAGCCTCTTTCAGCAACTCCACCTTCTCCGGCTCGATGGCCTGGCCGGCGTATTCCCGAATGCTCCGCCGGGTTCTTAGCAGTTCAATCATAAGGTACCGGTTTACTATTTGCTATTTACGACTTACTATTTGGCAATTCGCGGCTCGCAACGCGGCTACCGTCGCCGAGTCAGCCCAAAAATAGTAAATCGAAAATCACAAATAGTAAATGAAAGACCCCCTGGGCATGAGCGATCCATTCGATTTCGACCAGATTATCGACAGACGCGACAGCGCCAGTCTCAAATGGAACAAGTATAAAGGCAAAGACATCATCCCGATGTGGGTGGCGGACATGGACTTCCAGGCCCCCCGGCCGATTCTGGAGGCCCTGCACAAGCGGGTGGAGCATGGCGTCTTCGGTTACGGCGTGCCGCCGGAGGGACTGGTCCAAGTCGTCGTGGATCGGATGGCCCAGCAGTACGGCTGGACCATCCAACCTTCGTGGATCGTCTGGATGCCCGGCGTCGTGTCCGCGCTCAACGTCGCATGTCGGGCCTGCGGCGACGATGGCGACGAGGTTCTCATCTTCTCGCCGATTTATCCGCCCTTTCTGTCCGCCCCGCCGTCCGCGCGACGAAGCGTCAAGACAATCCCGCTGGCCCGCGAGGCTGGACGGTACGTCATGGACTGCGATCGATTCGAACACGAAATCGGCGACAAGTCCCGACTCCTGATCCTGTGCAACCCGCACAACCCGGTGGGCCGGCGTTTCGACCGGCGCGAGCTTGAGCATGTTGCAGAGGTCTGTCTGGCCCACGACCTCGTGATTTGCTCCGATGAAATCCACTGCGATCTCGTCCTCGACAACGGGCCCCACACACCGACCGCGTCGCTGAGCCCCGAGATCTCCGCGCGAACGATCACCCTGATGGCCCCGAGCAAGACCTTCAATATCCCCGGCCTGGGCTGCTCCTTCGCCATCATCGAGAACCCCGAACTGCGGGCGAAGTTCAACAAAGCCCAGCACGGTATTGTCCCCGGCGTCAACGTGCTGGGCTATACCGCTTGCCTGGCGGCCTTTCGCCACTGCGAGCCTTGGCGGCATGCCCTCCTCGACTACCTTCGAGTCAACGAACAACTCGTTCACAGAATGGTCAACAACGAGATGCCCGGCCTGTCGATGGACCACGTCGAAGCGACGTACCTGGCCTGGATCGACACCCGCCGGTTGAATTTGCCTGAACCGGGTCGTTTCTTCGAACAGGCCGGTGTTGGGCTTTCCGACGGAAAGCACTTCGAGGGCGAAGGTTTCGTGAGACTGAACTTCGGCTGCCCGCGTGCTACCCTGCTGGCGGGCCTGGAGAGGATGAAACGTGCCGTAACCGGGAAGTAATCCGTGCCTCGCGGCATGGTTCACCTGCGATGAAAGGAAACCGATGGTCACACAGATGCTGTTGGTACTCGCGATGATGATCCCTTCCCGCGAGGGGACGTCCTTTCATGTGGACCGGCTTTTCACCCAGGACTTCAGCGAGCAGGTCCCGCCGGCGACCGAGGTCCGGAATGCCAAGCTCCTCAAAGTGCGCAGGGACCGCAACGAACGAATTCTCGTCCTCTCCGACAAGGGGCTCCTCCAAGTCCACGCAGGCCAACTCCATCCGGATCGGCAGGACCGCCCCCTGGCCGACATGCACATCCAGGATATTGCAGTCCACCAGGGGCAGTTCGTTTACGCCACCGACAAGTGCGTGCTCAGCAACGGTTTCGCAGGACGCATCCTCATGGATCGCGACGACCCACAAGCACGTACCCTGCTGGCAGACAGCGATCCGGCACGTGGCGATCCGAACGGCCTGCCCTGCACGGACATCCAATGCAGCAGACAGATTGGCGACACCTCGTGGTTCGGCACATCCAAGGGAGCCTGCGCCCAACATCCGGACGGCCGCGTCGATTACTACGCCTCCAGGCGGTGGCTGCTGGACGACGATGTGATCGACATCTGGCCGGGGGCCGACGGCGTGGTCCTGGTACTTTCGCGACGTGGGCTCAACCTCATCCATTTCCAGGAAACGACGCTCACTCAGAAAGCCGAATACTTTGACCGTTTGACTCGACAGCGGCACATCCGTTTTGGTTTCAACAGCGCGTTCGAGATGAGCACGCCGGGCGACCTCTCGACCGGGACGCTCGTCGATCAGGACAATGACGGACTCTGGACCGCAATGTACCTGGCGGGGGAGTTGTTCCGGTACGCCGTGACGAAGTCCGACGACGCCCTGAAAAACTGCTACGAATCGTTCGAGGCCATGGAGCGACTCAGCGAAATTACAGGCATCCCAGGGTTCCCCGCCCGATCGTTCGAGCGGGCCGGATATCAGGTGGCGGACAAAAACCGTTGGCACGAGACCCCCGACGGCAAATGGGCTTGGAAGGGAACCACCAGCAGCGACGAGATCGTCGGGCACTTCTTCGTCTATGCGATCTTCGCGGAGATCGCGCCGGACGAGGCCTGGCGCAAGCGCGCCGTCATCTTGATCGACGCGATCATGGATCACATCGTGCGAAACAATTGGTACCTGATCGACCTCGACGGGAAACCCACCCAATGGGGCCGTTGGCATCCGGAGTACGTCAATCAGTTCCCCCGCCAAGTCGGCGACCGCAAGTTGAACTCCGTCGAGATCCTCGCCTTCCTCCAGACGGCTCACCATTTCACCGGCAAGGAGGTCTATCGACAGAAAGCCTACGAGCTGATCGACCGACACGGCTATCTCGACAACGTCATGATCCCCGTCAAAGAACTGGGCCGGGTCCCTGGCATCGATCTGACGAGCGAATGGAACCACAGCGACGATGAGCTGGCGTTCCTGAGCTACTGGAACCTATACCGATATGCGTTCACGCCGGAACTTCAGGAGAAGTACCGCCAGACCATCCGCGACCATTGGGAGATCGAGCGGCCGGAGAAGAACCCTCTCTGGAACTTCATCTACGCCATGACAGGAGCCCGTGAGTTCGACCTGGAGGAATCGATCTGGACCCTTCAGCAGTTTCCGCTGGACCTTGTGAGTTGGACCGTGCGAAACAGCCATCGCAAGGACTTGGAGTTCCTCCCGCCCAATTTCCGCGAGCAGACCACGAAGACCGTGTTACCGCCCGACGAGCGCCCGATGAGCAAATACAACACCAACGCCTTCCGTCTCGACGGCGGCGACGGCGGTCGCGAGGAATTCAGCGGCGACGTCTATTTGCTGCCCTATTGGCTGGGCCGATACCTCGGAATCATCCGGCCTTCTTGACGCGCGGGGCGGCCGGCGGCTATCGTATACATGAGTTGACTTCAAGGTCGGCAATCAAGGCCATATGAATGGAGACTGCAACGCGTGAGGACCGTGCTGATCGTCGAGGATGAACCCGCCATGCTGCGGGGACTCGAAGACAACTTCAAGATGAAGGGCTACTACGTCTTGACCGCCACCGACGGCAAGAAAGGCCTGGAAACCGCGTTGAAGGAGCGGCCGGACCTGATCCTGCTGGACATCATGCTGCCCGAGCTCAACGGCTACGAGGTCTGCTCGCACATCCGCGAGAAGGGCCTCGACATGCCGATCATCATGCTCACCGCCAAGGACCAGGAATCGGACATCGTGCTGGGTCTGAACCTGGGCGCCGACGACTATGTGACCAAGCCCTTCAGCATCAAAGAGTTGCTGGCCCGCGCCGAGGCGTTCATGCGGCGTCGAAAGGACATCGAGCCCTCCGTATACGAGTTCGCCGACTGCAAGCTGGACATCGCGGCCCACTCACTGGAGAGGGCTGGGCAGCCGGTGCCGCTGACGCCGGGCGAGTTCAAGATGCTTCATTTGTTCTTGCGGAAGGCCGGTTGCCCCCTCACCCAGGACGAGATCCGCACAACCGTCTTCGGCTACTCGCAGTTCATCACGACGCGGGACATCGACAAGGCGGTGGACAGCCTGCGGAACAAGATCGAGCCCGACCCGAAGCGACCGAGGTACTTTCACGTGATCCCGAACATCGGGTACAAGTTCCAGGGACCTTGCCAGACGCCGTGAACCGATGCAAACCGTGCTCATAGTTGAAGACGATCCGACCATGCTGCGGGGCCTGAGGGACAACTTCGAATTCCACGGCTACCACACCCTGACCGCCGAGGATGGCGAGGCGGGCCTCAACGCCGCTCTCAATGCCAAGCCCGACCTGATCTTGCTGGACATCATGCTTCCCAAGATCAACGGGTATGAGGTCTGCCGCCTCATCCGCCGCGAGAAGCTCGAGATGCCGATCATCATGCTCACCGCCAAGGGCGAGGAATCGGACATCGTCCTGGGTCTAAATCTTGGGGCCGACGACTATGTCACAAAACCTTTCAGCATCAAGGAGTTGCTGGCCCGCGCCGAGGCGCTGCTGCGGCGCGTGCGAAAAACCGAACCGGAGATCTACCAGTTCGGTGATTGCCGGCTGGACGTGCCGGCCCGCAAGTTCACCCGCAGGGACGAAGAGGTCAAGCTCTCGCCCAAGGAATTCCGCCTGCTGGAGCTGTTTGTCAAGCGTCCCGGGCGGGCGCTGACCCGCGACGAGATCCTCAACCTCGTCTGGGGCTACGACTCCTTCGTCGGCTCGCGGAGCATCGACCGGTTCGTCACCACGCTGCGAAACAAGATCGAGCCCGACCCACACAATCCCGTCTACATTCACACAGTCCGCGAGATCGGCTACAAGTTCGAACCACCGGCCTCCTCGGCCTGAGGGTCCTCGCTAACGACTCGAAAACCGACGTTGAAGACGCTCTGCCAAGGCGGATAGGCCAACCAAAATGCACTTCGACATCGCTGCGGCCGATCAAAGAACGCCCCCCTCGGACCACCATAGATCCGTCGAAGCTCAATCCGGCGCACATGTACACCGTCGGGAATGGGGGCTCGGCCCCAGGTCCGATGGCAGGGCCCGTTCAGATCGATCCAGGTGATAATTCGATTCCACGCTTCCGCGTCGAGATGCACTCCACGATGGCCTTTGAGGAGTAGTTGGACCAGTTCACTGGTGTTCACGTGATATTCGCCGGTCAGGACGGTAAACCAGCTTGCATCCATTGCACTGCTTTGCCTTCGCGGTCGAGCGTCTGCACCATTACAGGCGTGTTGGCGAGCATGCGGAACGTCGCGGCTCCGTCCTCTTCGAACGGCACGGTGCCGAGAACCCGTCAGGAGCCAGGAGAACCGCCCTGCTGCGTACTGGCCTGCCAGGCGCCGGACTTGCCCCAGCGGTCGAGGTCCGGCTCGGTCGCGTCCTTGATCGTCAGTGAATAGCCCAGACCGTCGGTCTCCGGTCGCCAGGTATCCCTGTACTTGAACTCGAGGATCGTGTTGTTGGTTCGGTCCTCAAGCTTGATCTTCTCGCCGGCATTGTCGAGGTTGCCTGTGAAGACCCCCGGCGCCAGACGCACGTCGGCGCCGTAGCGATCCGTAAACGCGGCTCGATTCCTCGCGATTACGATGCATTCCCCCGACGCCAACGAGACCTTTCCGCCCGGCGGGAACGCGTATGACACGCCTTCGGTCAGTTTGACGCCGTCGAGGGCCAAGGTCGTCGGACCGATGTTCTTGAGTTCGATGAATTCGTAGGCCTGGCTGTCATAGATTCCGCCGGGGGCGGGGTTGTACATGATCTCGGTAATGCGGAGCCACCGTTGCTGCTCGCTCGGCGTCCCGGCGTAGGTAAGCGTATCGACGACCCGGCCGAATCGATCGATCAACTGGACTGTCTCGCCCCAGTTGGAAAGATGACCCTTGTAGTCGCCCTGGACGAAGAGGCCCTGGCCCCCGCGAGGACTGATCGTTCGATTTCGAAACGCACGAGCGTTCGGCGTGACGTACAGCCGGCCTCCCGCGAGAAGGACCGTCCCCGGCAGGAACGTGTGCTCGACCCCGCCGGCAAGCCGCCAGCCGGAGATGTCCACGGCGTATGCGTTCGGGTTTATCAGCTCGATATACTCCTCGTCCTGATTACCCGAGGAAGGATCGTGGTCATACCCGCCGAACCGAATCACTGTCTGTTCCGGCTGGGCATTGGGGAGGCCTGCGTTGCCGCCGGGCGGCTGGCTGGTCTTGTTACCGATATTGTGATCGACGTACAACTGCGTGCACCGGGTGGGGAAGTAGCCTTTGAGCGAGTTCACCGCCGAACTGAGATTGCCTAGACGCGAACGGGCCGGTGCGAACAGCTCGTCGATCCGGTTCTCGAAAAATCTCTGGGCGAGCGGCGTGCTAGGCGGCTGGAGCAGCTCGTCCATGACCGTGCGGGTGCGCCGCAGGAACATTTCGCGGGTCTCGGGCAGATTATACATCACGTCCAGGAACACGCTCCACTGCCGGCCTCCGTCCTTGGCGTGGGCCTCGTCCCCCAGAAAAGGATGCGACGTGTAAATCCATCCGTCGCCCACGATCCCGAACGTCCAGTCCTTGTCCCAAGGGAAGATGGACCACTCGCCGTTGCCTTCGCTGTCGCGATAGAAATAGAAGTTCTTGCGGATATCGTCGGTGTCCTGCAGGAGACAGCGGGCCGCGAGATAGTCCATCATGCCGGGCAGATTGAAATGGTCGAAGACGAAAATCTTTCGCTGCTCGGCGGTCGCGGCGTTGAGCCCCTGGACCACCGCCGCGATGTCGGAGAAGTTCTCTTCTTTTCGCGTTTTCTTCTCGATTCCCGAGTTGATGTCGTTGAAGACCGGAGTAATCTGGGACCGCTGCACAAACTTGTACAAAGCTCCATGCGGATCGAGACCGTTTCGTTCGAGAAAGACGCGGTCCACCTGCTCAACGAAGATCCCTACGCCATCCACCTGCCTGTTGAGCACCGAAAGCACCAGAAAGCACTGAGACGCAGGGCACCCCGCTCTACGCATCGTTTCAAACGCCAGCGGGGGACGCAGATACGTGGGGTCGCTGCCGTTCTGGTTGAGGTTGAACTCTTTCACACGGTCGTACTCGTCGGAGAACCGGAACCTGTAGCCTGTGTTGAAGACGAACTTCTTCGACCCGGCGCCGACGGTCGCTCCGCCGCGCTGTCGCACGAAGACGTTGTCGTAGAACTGGCCGTCGAAGAAGACCGAAGCCCGCGTCCCGGCGCGGGTCGAGGCGGCCGAAGGGGATTGCGTGAACCACGCCAGCACCGGCAGATCGCCCGCAGTCGCGGGATTCACGACTACCGTCCCATAGTACTCCGGCGAATCCGTCGGGTGCGCGAACAGGGGATTGCGGGACCAGTTGTGCTGAGCATCGACTGCAAAGACGTACCAGCGGACCATGTCGCCCGCCTTGTAGGCTTGCGAGGGGACCACAGCGGTGTAGACGCCGTCTCCTGCGACGGCGTCGACGCCCAGGCCGTCGTCCAACATCGCCAAGGTTCCGCTCAGACCGGGCTCATAATTGATCTGATACACCAGTCTGACCACCTCAACCGCCGCCACGCCGGGGGACACTTCGGCCGTGATGACGAGATCCTCGCCCACGGCAGGAGGCGGCGGATTCTTCGTCACATTGCGAATGATCGGGCCCATCTGCGCCATGGCCCCCTCGTTGGCTCTGCCGGGGGTCGGCTTCAGGAGATAGCCTTCGACAATCTGATCCGGATCGATCTGTCCGACGTCCACAGCGACCAACTCCGGCAGGATCAGCAGGTCGGAGCTATTCAAGCTGGAATTGAGCCCCTGGATCGCAAGAACGTTGTTGCCTTTGACCAGAGCGTCCTTGTGGGCGGTAATATCGAACTCCTGGGCCACCACCGCGTCGGCGTCGTCGCGGGTGGTGGTCGCTCCGGAGTTCCAGGACAGTTGCGCCGGTGCGTTGGAGCGGGCCACCTCGCGACCGTTGAGCCAGGCGACGAACCCGTCTTCGTATCGCATTCGCAGGATCAGTTTGTCGATATCCTTTGTCTGCGCGGTCGCAAAGGGAATTCGAACGTACACCGTCTGGTTGCGGCCCTGCATGGCGCCAACGTCCAGGCCGGTGTATCCGCTGTAGTCATATCCGACGCCGGTCGTGCCGGTCAGCCAGGAGGAATCGTTGAACCCGCCTCCTGTCCAAGACAGGCCCAGCGCCCCATCGGTCGGGATCAGGGCCTTGGCCGCAGCCCCACGCGAGATCAACACGGTCTCGGTCTGAGCCACCACCGCCCCACCGCCCAGGCCGTAGGAAATGTCCCCAAGCTGGGGTGGATAGTCGCGATAAGAGAAAGCGATCGTTTGACCGTCCGGCTCCACAAGAGCCAGCGACTCCCCCTCGGCTTGGAGTGAGAAGTTTGTGTGAAGTTCGCCCCTCGGGTCTCGCAGGTTCTTGCCCGAAGCGAAAATGATGAGATATCCGCCGGAACCGAGTGACACCTCCGGGATCTCCCACTTGGTCAGGTCGCCCAGATCGTCCGTCAGATACCAGCCCTCCAGGCTCATCACCGCCTCGGTCGGGTTGTGCAACTCGATCCAGTCGGAGGAATCGCCCTGGAAATCGGTCAAGCCATTATCGTTGGAGGCGGCGAACTCGGTAATGATCGGTCCGGCCGCCTCCGCCGACTGCGAGAGAACCCACAGAATGCCCCAACAGCACAGCAGCCAAACCCCAGGCAACGACGGCATCCCGAACCTCTTGCTCATCGCATCCCCACCGCCCCACTGAGTTCCGCTATCTTCGTTCGCTTCGATCAGGCGGTAAAGACTTTGTTCATCCGCTCGATCGTATCGTCGATCTCCTGCGGGCTGAGCATGCCGATCGTGACGGCATCCACCAGACCATTGCTCCAGACAAACTTGAGAGAGGCGTCCTTCTGCTCGGGACTTGTCAGCTTGCCGGCGCCGAAGATCTTCATACCGATGACCACCTTGCCCTCGGCGCGGGCCTGCTTGAGGAGCGGGACCACCTCTTCGACGGACGCGTCCATGGCGGCCTCTTTGCCCACGTTATTGATGCGGGCCAACACCACATCGGTCCAGGGGTGTGTACAGGCGACCTTCAGGGCGCCGAAATCGTGACAGGATACGCCGACAGCGCGGACCGCCCCTTTGGCCTTCAACTCCGACAATTCGTCGCGAATCCGCTCGTACTCGACAGGCCAGTTCGCATTGGTCATGCAGTGGATCAGGCAGATGTCAAGGACATCGATGTTCAATTCTCTTCGAAACCGGTCCACTTCCTTCACCGCCCCGCCGGAGGCGAGGTTCCAGTACTCGGATCGCGGCCAAATCTTGCTGAGCACGATGTACTTCTCGCGAGGTACGCCGTGGAGGGCGTTGCGGAGATAGGGATGTGAACCGTAGAGATCGGCGCAGTCCATGAAGCTGATACCCCTCTCCAGACCGTGACGGATCAATTCATTGAAGGCCTTCTCGCCCAGGCGGGTGTGCGCCGAAGATCGTCCCGAGCCGTTCCAGCCGGTGCCTTGGGCAAGCCGGGAGGCCTTGATGCCGGTGCGACCCAGCGTCACGACCTGCGTGGCCGGGCAAACACCTGCCCCCCCTTGGGCTGTTGCGACGGGTGCGTGTGACGCGAAAATCCCCGCGCCCGCCAGCGTAGCGGCGATGAACTTCCGGCGGCTGAAATCCTGAGTTGTGTTGGAAAAGAATTTTACGTGTCTGTGCATAGAAGAATCGCCCTTTCGCAGTGAGTATATCCTCGTTACCCCGTTTGCGCCCCAATCATCGACGGGATCGCCTCCCGCAGCGCCCCCGGCCGGTGAGCCACTCCACGGACGAGGTAGAAGCGATCAAAATACCATTGTATCCTCATCCCTCGGAAAGTTCAAGATCCAGACCACAAACGAGCCATGTTGTTCGTTTTCCTGCAATCGATTTGCCCCCGCAGCGTCTTGTCTAATGTCCCATCCGAGCGGATGCCCCATATACGGCCCTGCGACAAAGAATTCCGGGACGATAAAAATTTCATTTCAGCGGTTGGTTATAACTTGCTTATAGGACACGAATGTGATATAAAGGAATCGCATTGAGACAGACGACGCCCGTCACAGGCGTCCTTTTGGAGTTGGGTGTATTCACCCTCGCGTGCAGATTAAGTGCATAGCCGCGAAACAAAACTTAGGTTGTGCGGCTTCGACGTTGCATTGTTTCGCGTGCGTGGGATACGAGGCAGGAGAAAGCATCATCGCTTTCGGACGAATCCGTCGGCTTCGAGTTTTTTTGTCTGAAGGTGGACGGACGCCCGTGGGAGGTCTGTACACAAAAGATCATCATTCTTCATCGCAAAATCATTGTTTTCCATGAGTCCTCGACCGATTCCCCCGAAAGACACGGGATTTGGCGTTTTCGGGGGCTGTGGATCCTCGGTGCGTAGCCGGGGAGACAGGACAAATGTCTTTTTATTGTTTTAGGAGGAAGATCATGAGTCACCGATTAACCTGTCTGGCTGCTGTGTGTGCCCTGTTGCTCGCCGCCGGCGGCGCAGGGGCCCAGGAGCTGGGAAAGGGCAAAGTACTCTTCGAGTACTGGTTTGGAGGGGGCATCAACAACAACGTTGATACCCTCAAGGCCGACCCCCGATTCCCAAACAACCCTGGGGAAAGCGAATGGCGTGACGGAATGGATCGCCCGGACTGGGCCGGCAAAGACTACTGGGGCGCCCGGGCCCGCGCGTTCTTGACCCCGCCGGAAACAGGCGACTACACCTTCTGGACTGCCAGCGACGACGACAGCGAGTTGTGGCTGAGCACGGATGACAATCCGGCCAACGCCAGGATGATCGCCAACGTCGAAGGCTGGTGCAATTACCAGAATTGGACCGGCTCGGGTCAGGCCCCCGGCCCCAACCGTCAGTCGGCCCCCATTCCGCTGGTCGCTGGTCAGAAGTACTACATTGAGTTGCTGTTCTCCGACGGTACCGGCGGCGGCCATGCCAGCGTCGGCTGGGCCGGTCCCGGTATCGGCGACACGCCGAAGGTCCTCAAGGGCGACGTCCTGACCGCGTTCATCCGTGATCCGGAACCCCTGTTGATGGCCCAGAACCCCGAGCCGGCCGACGGCGCGGTCGACGTGACCAATCCTCTATTCACTTGGAAGGCCGGTATCAACGCGGTCTCGCACGAAGTCTACGTCGGGAATGCCCCGGTCTTGGGCCCGGATAATCTGGTCGCGGCCAGCGCCCTCAACATGTACTACCATCTGGCTGGCCTGACGCCCAGTGCCAAGTATTATTGGCGAGTGGATGAGATCGATGCCGCCGGAAACAAGTACGAAGGCAAGGTATGGTCCTTCACCGTGCAGCCGATCAAAGCGTACAACCTCAGTCCGTACGACGGCGCCCTGTTCCGCGCCTTGAACACAAAGCTCACTTGGAAGGCCGGCAGCACCGCAATGAGCCACGACGTCTACCTCAGCACGAGCCTGGAAGACGTCACTGCCGGCGCAGCGGCTGCGTTCCAAGGTAACCAGAAGGAAACGACCTTTGCACCTGCGGCTCTGGAGTTCGGCACCGTCTATTACTGGCGCATCGACGAAGTCGACACCGCCGGCGAGAAGATCCCCGGCGACGTCCTGAGCTTCTCCACGATCCAGGAAGGCATGGGCGGGGCCACCTACGAAGTCTGGTCGGACATCGCCGGCGGCACCATCGCCGATCTGGTCAAAGATCCGGATTTCCCGCGCAACCCCACCAGCGTGACCACCGTGTCGAACATGGAAGCGCCGGTTGATTCGGCCGACGCATTCGGCGGCAGAATCTCCGCCTGGCTGCATGTTCCGGTCGCCGGCGAGTACACCTTCTGGATCGCCAGCGACGACGCCAGCCAGCTATTCCTTGGCGCGGACAAGAATTCGGCCAAAGTGATCGCCAGCGTGGAAGGCTGGACGGGCTCTCGGGCCTGGGACAGCGTCGCCAGCCAGAAGTCCGCTCCGATCCAACTGAACGAAGGCATTTACTATATCGCAGCCCTCTATAAGGAAGGCGGCGGCGGCGATAACTGCTCCGTGGCCTGGCAGGGTCCGGCGGTTCCGGTTCGTGAGCTCATCCTCGACGGTTTCATCACGCCGTTTGTGGGTCTGTGGGCCGATGATCCGTCCCCCATCGATGGTGCTCAAGGCCAGCCGGATCGCCCCGTTCTCAACTGGATGCCCGGCGTCGGAGCTGTCGAACACGCGGTCTACCTGAGCACCGACAAGAACGCCGTGGCAAACAGCGCCGCAGGCGCTCTGAAAGTTCGTACCGCCGAAAATTCCTATGTGCCGGCGGCGTTGAACTGGAACACAACCTACTATTGGAAGGTGGACGAGACCGACGCAGACGGAAACGTCTGGCCGGGCTTCGTCTGGAGCTTCAAGGTCGCTGATTACATCCCGGTCGTCGATGAGGCCATTTCCGTAACTTATGACAACACCAAGGATCCGTTCATTACCGAACTGGCCCTGGAGTACGACGGTCCGCAGGATTGGACCAAGAACGGCGTTTCCTCGCTGCAGTTGGACCTCAAGGGCAACGACCCGAAGATGTCCGTCAACGGCGGCACCATCACCCTGATGGCGGCCGGCGCCGACATCTGGAACAACGCCGATGAGTTCCGCTATGCCTACAAGACCCTCAACGGCGACGGCACGATGGTCGCCCGCGTGGTCAGTCGCGGCACCGGCTCCAATGAATGGGCCAAAGGCGGCGTCATGATCCGCCAGAGCACCGAAGCCGGCTCGACCCACGCTTACATGCCCATCACCGGCGGCGGCGGCAACGGCGCCAGCTTCCAGGGACGCCTAGCGGCCAATGGCAGTTCCTCCAACAGCGACAGCGGCAAAGCGGTCGCTCCGCCATACTGGGTGAAGATCGAGCGCATCGGAAATACCTTCAACGGCTTCATTTCCGCCGACGGCAACGAGTGGACTCAGTTGGGTACCTGGACTATCGAGATGACCGACCCCGTCCTGATCGGGTTGGCCGTCACGTCGCACGCCTCGGGTGAGCTGCGGACCTTCACGTTCGACAGCATCTCGACGACAGGTGAGGTCACCGGCAACTGGACGGTCGCCGACATCGGCGTCGCCCAGGGCGGAAACGATCCTGCTCCGGTGTACGTGGCTCTGACCGATAGCGCCGGCAAGACCGCCGTCGTGAAGCACCCGGACAATCCGAATGTCACGATGAAGACGGATTGGTTGACCTGGAAGATCTTGACCTCGCGGTTCTCCGGTGTCAACCTCAAGGCGATCACCAAGGTGACCCTCGGCATCGGCGACGGCAAGCCCGACGGCGTGGGCATTCTCCAGGTCGCCAACGTCCGCGTGGTCAAGCCCATCACGATCAACGTCGTGAACCCCAGCTTCGAGCAGCCGAATGCCACCAAGAATATGCTCTTCCCCGCCGACGCGATTCGTTTCGAGAGCGTCCCCGGTTGGAAGACGGACAAAACGCCGGCCTATTCGAGCATTCGCAAGGGCATGAATCCCACCGATGGGAGTTGGGCCGCGTTCCTGTTCGGCGGCGACCCCTCGATCTGGCAGGTGACAGGCCACACGGTCGTCGACGGCGAAGCCTTCACGTTGACCGTGGACGCCTCGGTCTCGTTCGGGGCGGTTCGCGACAACAAGGCCAACCTCAGGATGTCGTTCTTCTATGACGACGGCGGCAAGCGCGTCACTGTGGCCACCAGCGATGTGGTTCTGGCGGGTTATCCGCACACCTACACGTTGTCGTTCTCGAGTGTGGACAACCGCGCCGCCGTTGGACGCAAACTCGGCGTCGAGTTCGTCAACCTGCTGGACAACGGCATCAGCGTGGACAAGGTGCGTCTGACAACGAAGTAGTCAAGGAGGGCACATATCCTCTCCTTCGAGGATCGTGGCTGTCGGTGAATTCGCCGATCCGACATGATCGCGAAGCCGAGGAAACTAGTTTCATCGCTCTTACCGGGGCCTGCATCCTTCGGGTGCAGGCCCCGCTGTTTTCCAACTTGCCCTACGGCACCTGTGACGAAAAGCATCAACAGTGAGCTCGTGCCTGATTGCTTTCCCGCCGGAAACCGGTTACAATTTTCCCTTGCAGAAACGGCCCCCAAGATGCGCCTTCAAAAGAGAGGACCATGGCACAAGAAGTTGACCACCACTCCCGGCATTCTCTGGATTCCATAAAAAAAACGATCCGAAGGTTCAAATTCCTTCTTGTTGCGATAGCACCGCTGTTGGTGGGGGTTTTGTCGTGTGCGAGAGGGGCACAATCGGACGAGTTCGGTCCGGGCCGAAACATGGGCATCGTTCGAAGCGAGCTGATCCGCGAGGCCTCGGGCATCGTCGCCAGCCGCCAGAACCCCGGCGTACTGTGGGTCCACAACGACTCCGGCGACTCGGCCCGCGTCTTTGCGATCAGCGAAAAAGGGGAATTCCTGGGCACATGCGAGATCGCCGGCGCAACTGCACGTGACTGGGAGGACATCGCGGTCGGCCCGGGCCCTGACCCCAACCGGCAGTATCTCTATATCGGCGACATCGGCGACAATCTGGCCCGATACCCCGATGTCATGGTCTATCGGGTACTCGAACCGAAGATTGATCCTGCAACGCCTTTCGGCGTGATGAAGATCGGACCAGCCGACGCCTTTCGGTTCACCTACCCCGGCGGCCCCCGAGATGCTGAAACCTTGCTCGTCGATCCGCTGACCCGGGATCTCTACATACTCTCCAAACGCGATTTCTTCTCGAAAGTCTATCAGGCCCCTTACCCGCAGTCCACGATCAGAGGGACCGAGCTAAAACAGGTCGCCACATTGCCTTGGGGCTTCGCGGTGGCGGGCGATGTCTCGCCCGACGGTCGACGCGTCATCATCCGAGGCATGTTCAACGCATCGCTATGGAACCGAACGCTGGACCAACCTCTGTGGCATGCCTTCGCCGGCAGACAGATCCCGCTGCCCCTGATGCCGGAAAAACAGGGCGAAGGGATCTGCTTCGATGCCCGAGGCCAAGGCTATTTCACCATCGGCGAGATGCCGAACCCTCCTCTTCACTTTTTCGGACCTGCCGACCCGAACACGCCGCGATCTTCGACCGCTCCATGACCGAAAATCCCCTACCGACCAACCGCCGCTCGGTTTGCCGTCAGCCAACCCCGACCTATACTTTAACTGAGATCCCGGAATTGCCGATAGCCTCCCAGGGATGGCTCATAGGTTCGGCGTTTCGGGACCTTCAAAGCCATGCCGGATGGAGCGGCCTGAGAACCGGCCGACGAAACAATGCCGACTAAGCCTGCGAAAATCACACGACTGGAGCTGATCATCATCGTGGCGGCGCTGGCGGTTCTTCTGTTCAGCAACCGTCCGCCCCAACCTGGAAACGCGGAGATTCGAACAGACATCGAAACGCCGACGGGGAACGATCATACTCTGGACACTCCACTGGGACCCGAGTTTCCATCCATCGGCGACCGCCAGAAGGACTCTCAAACATCATACGATCGTGAACCGGCCGATCCGACGCAGGAATTGATTGGGCGGCCGCCAGTCAAACGGTATGCGATGGTCGACGCCAGAAAATGGAATTCCCAAAAATATCCAAACGTCATGTATGGCGAGATCACCGTCCGTTGGATCTGGGACGGCGCCCGGTTCGTCCCGACCAAAGTATGCGAGGTTCGCGAGGACAACGGCGTCGTCAGCGTCTGGAGCTTCGACGGCCAGCATGAAGGCGTTACCATCACTCCGGTCCCCCCTGACCAGATTCCGAGGAACTGATCGCTGGTTGGTGTTTGAGAATCTATTCTCAAAGAACACCTTGGTGCGATCCGGTTCGGCGTAATCTCTCGTTGTCTCCCGGACAAGTCTCCCTCCGCAGAAAGAGAAAGAACGGCACAGGATGCCTCAGCCGCTTATATGTGGCGAAGAAACCCATCTGACATCTCTTGGTTGGCATCCTGAACAGGAAAAGCAAAATCTTCTGGAAACGCCCCCTGCCTGTGTGGTATAGTACGCCTTCGCCGGTCGGTAGGCTCTTTGATTCGCGAATAGAGTGGGGTAGCAACTTTTTACCGGCCGGGTCCCATGCAGGCCGAGCCCGTGAACCTGGTCAGGCGGGGAACCGAGCAGCCATAAGCGGACGCTCAGCCGTGTGTGGGGGCACCCGGCCGATCTTTTTTCCACTTGCGATTGGTTGTTGACTATTTGCGATTTGGCGGAGGGAGAACCCCATGGAACGGCAGGAGTTCCTCATGGACAGAGGCTACTCGCGGCCCCAAAGGTCGACCCGCTGCTTTCAGAAGGCAAGGAACTGACCAAGATCTTCATCGTAACAAGACAGACGATTCGAAGAAATAGCAAATAGTGAAATAGTAAATTCCATGGCCTATACCGTCCTAGCACGAAAATACCGCTCCCAAACGTTCGACGAGGTCGTGGGGCAGGAGCCGATCTCCAAAACGCTCAAAAACGCGATCGAGACCGGCCGGGTCGCGCATGCCTATTTATTCACCGGTACCCGCGGTGTCGGTAAAACCACCCTGGCCCGGATCCTTGCCAAAGCACTCAACTGTCTGGAGGCCAAGGAGCCCACCACAACCCCCTGCCTCAGGTGCAGCAGTTGCCTGGCGATCAACACGGGGGAAGACATCGACGTAATTGAGATCGACGGGGCCTCCAACAACCGCGTCGACGAGATCCGTGAACTACGAGAAAACGCCGTCTATCGTCCCGCCCGGGCCCGCTACAAGATCTACATCATCGACGAAGTGCACATGCTGACCACCGCGGCCTTCAACGCCCTGCTCAAAACGCTGGAGGAGCCGCCGGAGCATGTAAAGTTCATTTTCGCCACCACCGAGCCTAACAAGGTGATCGCGACGATCCAGTCGCGGTGTCAGCGATTCGATTTCGCCAACATCAGTCCGAAGGTCATCGCCGAGCAACTCAGGACTATCCTCAGGAAGGAAAACATCCGGTTCGAGGAAGATCTGATCCTGCCGGTGGCCCGGATGGCCAACGGCTCGATGCGCGACGCTTTAAGCCTCCTGGATCGTCTCATCAGCACGGGCATCGAACCCCTCACGACACAGCTTCTCGAAGATTTCCTCGGACGACCAAACGCCGAAAAGATCCACCGGCTGATCGAAAAAATCTCGGACAACGACGCCGCCGGAACGCTGACTGCGATCGAAGAACTCGTCTGCACCGGCCTGGGCGAGATCCAGATCGTCGACGCGGTGATCGAGTCGTTGCGGGACCTGCTGGTCCTCCGCTCGACGGGCATGGACACGGATTTGTTGATCCTCCCCTCCGACCAGAAAGCGAAGGCTGCAGCCCTGGCCAAGCGGTTTGATGCCGCGGCCCTGATCTACAACATCACCGCCCTCGAGAAACTGCGGTGGACAATCAAGAACAGCGATACCCCCAGGGCACTGCTCGACGCCACGCTGCTGCGATTCGCCCTCTGCGAACATTTCATGAACGTGGATGAACTCCTGAGTCGAATCCAAGGCGACCCGGTCTCGGCCTTCAAAAAAAAACCTCTGATGGAAGATAGGCCGACCGTCAGACCTTCGAAGCCTGCATTCCCGCGCCAACCTGACCCTGCGACAACTGAACCGGAAACGCTGCCATTGCTAGGTCGATCAGAAAAATTATCCGGCCCTGGGAATCTGGCTGACCGCTGGCCTGATCTGCTGGAAGCGATTCGGACCAAATTGGGCAATGGGACGGTGGCCCTGCTCAGCGGGACGTCTCTGCGGGAACTCAAGGGTGACATCCTGAGTATCGAATTTCCCACCCCAAGCCGGATCGAGATGTGCCAAAGCAACGGCCGTGCGGACCAGATTGCCGGCGTTTTGAGCGAGGAATTGGGCCGTCGGATCCGTGTGAGATTTGAGGCTGCCGTCAATCTTCCATCCGAGGCAGCGGAGCCCCCTGCAAGACTCAATACGCAGAAACGGTGCGAGATCCTGAATGACCCTGGCGTAAGAGCCGTGTTGGGGGGCCTTGAAGCAACCGTCACGAAGATCGAAGAAAATCCGTAGTTCCCAGAGGTGAATCCGTCCGAACCATGAGCAGCGTGTATACCACAACCCTGAATCAACTGATCGAGGAATTCGGCAAATTGCCCGGTATCGGGCCCAAAACAGCCGAACGCCTGGCGTTTCACATCTTCAAGAGCGACGCTCGGACGGCAATGGCCCTGGCCGACGCCATCCGAGACGTCAAGACCAAAATCAAACGTTGCCAGATCTGCTGTAACCTGTCCGAAGCCGAGCTCTGCCAGATCTGTTCCGATCCCCGACGGGACCGGAGCCTGATCTGTGTCGTCGAGCAACCCAAGGATGTCATCAGCCTGGAGAAGACCGGAGCTTGCAAGTGGCTCTACCACGTTCTGGGCGGACATATCGCACCGTTGGAAGGAGTCCATGCCAGCGATCTGACCATCGAAAAACTCATCGAACGGGTTCGCACCGGCCAAGCCAAAGAGATCATCATGGCCACCAACCCCAACATCGAAGGTGACGGCACCTGCCTGTACATCAGTTCAGTCCTGCGACCTTTCGGCGTCAGAATTACAAGACTGGCCCGGGGACTGCCGACCGGCAGCACAATCGAATACGCCAGCGGCCGGATTCTCACTGACGCCATCCTTGGACGGCAAGCCATCGAATAGCGTCTGCTCATAGCGTGCGAGAAAACCTCAAACCGGAGCCGGTGTTGACGAAACGGATGGCGAGGCTATCATAGGATGCGAGAAAGACAAGCGTTCGTTTGGAGTGCGCAGGTGTTTGCATGAAGCTGGAAATGACAGGACAGATGCGGATGGAGCAGCGAATGAAGCTCGCTCCGCATATGATCCAATCCATGGAAATCCTCCAGCTTCCCATCCTTGCGCTCCAGGAGCGCATCGAGCAGGAATTGAATTCCAACCCCGTCCTGGAGCTGGACAACGACACCGACCCGGACGCACCTGAAACCCCGGCCGAGCCCCCCACAGACGAGGATCTGGCGGAAAAAGCACTGGTCGTGGATGGCGAAAACCACGAGGAAGACTTCGAGCGGTTGAACAATCTCGGCGACGAGTTCAAAGACCTCATCGACCAGTCGGGGCCCTATCAGAGCCGTCGCGAGGACGACGAAAAGGATCTCAAGCTCGAGGCGATCAAGAATACGGCCGCCCCGCCGCAGTCTCTTCACGACTATCTCACCGAACAATGGCGGTTGGTTGATGCGGATGAACCGGTCAAAAAAGCCGGCAATGTCATCATCGATTACCTCGACGAGCGGGGTTACTTGAGCGTACCCCTGGAGCAACTTCACAACAAGGACCAGACGGCGTTCACGCCGGATCACCTCAGACAGGCCCTGTCGCTGGTGCAGGAACTCGATCCTCCAGGCGTCGGGGCCCGCAATCTGCGAGAATGCCTGTTAATCCAACTGGCCCAGAGCAACGACGATCTGGGTTTCGAGTATCGGCTCGTCCACGATCACATGGACGCTTTGCTCGAAAACCGTTTGTCCGAGATCGCCAAGAAGATGGATTGTACGCTCGATCGGCTCAACCTGGCGATTGGGCGTCTGAGTAAACTGGACATCTCGCCGGGCCTGCAAATCGGACGCAACGACAGCATTCCAATCACGCCGGATGTGATCGTCGAATCGACCAATGGTTCGGAAGACTTCTCGGTCCGTCTGGCCGACGAGAGCCTTCCCAGCCTGCGACTGAACCCGTATTACACCCGAATGGCCGAGGATAACCATATCGGCGAGACGACCCGAAAGTTCCTGGTGAACAACATCCGTTCGGCCCACTGGATCATCGAGGCGATCGAGCAACGGAAGAACACCCTGCTGAAGGTCGCCAAAGCGATCGTCCGATACCAGAGAGATTTCTTCGAACACGGCCCGCTCTACCTGCGTCCCCTGCCCATGTCGAAAGTCGCCGACGACGTGGGCGTTCACCTGGCCACCGTCTCTCGCGCAGTGTCGGGGAAGTATCTCCAGTGCGCCTGGGGAATTTTGCCCCTGCGAAAGTTTTTCAGCGGCGGCACAGAGGACGTCACCGGTCAGGCGCACAGCTGGGAGGCCATTCGCGTCATCCTCCAGAAGATCATCGACGAGGAGGACAAGTCCAAGCCACTCAGCGATGACCAGATCAAGGAAAAGCTGGCCGAAGCGGGCATCCCCAATCTGGCCCGCCGCACCGTCGCCAAATATCGCAAGTTGATGAACATCCCGACGGCCAAGTTCCGCAAGAAGTACTGACTCCCTATCCATTCCCTTGCGGGTTTGGACTTGACCGACCGGCTCTGGTCTGTTACGGTGCCCGGCTGTCAGAGAGTCGGACGGTACGTCTACGCCCGACCCCGCACACGAACGTTCCGGTGTGACGGCTGCGCAACTTGGGGACCCGGACTCGGCAAGACATCTCCCGGGTCGCCGAGCGTTCTGCGCAGGGGGCGCCGGTTGGAAACCGCCTGTTGGAGAAAGATGCCGCGATGAAGGCCTTTTCGCAAATGCTCGGGTACATATGGCCCCAGTGGCCGCGCATCCTCGTCGTCGTACTGAGCGCCCTGGTCATTGCAGTGCTGTTATCTCTGAGCTTTGCTACCATCATTCCGTTGTTGAAAGTCATGATGGGGGAAGAAGGTCTGCACGGGTGGGTAGACCATAAGACCACCGAAAGCGTGTACGGATTGCAGTTTTACGTCCCCAGTGCGACCGAACTGACTGCAGGATTCGAACCATCACTCAAGACGCATTTGCGTGTCGTGAAGGTCAAAAAGGACAGCTTGGCCGAAAAGGCCGGCATCCAATCGTCCGACTATATCGCTGATGTCAACAACCTTCAGGTACGAACCGATTTCGGCGCGGTGTATACCCAATTGCTTCATGAGCTGGCCGTCGCCAGGGGCAACACGATTCTGCTGCAGGTCCGGCGGCATCAAAGCGAGGTCTTGCCTGTCGAACTGGCGACCCCGGAGAACGACCGGTATATTCAGGGACTCGACTGGTCCCCGATCAAACGCTTTCAGTGGCAAATGCAAGTCGAAGTCGCCCAGGCGGGACAACGAATTGTGGGCTTGCTTCCGGCCAACGACAAAGTCAAGGCGATCCTGATCATCATGGGCGCGGTTACCGTGGTCACGCTGATTCGTTGCATCGCCAAATTCTACCAGGATTATCTTGGCCAGAAGATCGTCGAAATGGGGATCAACCAGTTGCGAGACGACGTCTTCTGCCACATGACCCGCATGCCCATCGGACTCCTCGCCAACGAACGCCCCAGCGACTTGATCAGTCGGATCGTGCGAGACACCGTCATCATGGGCGGAGCAATGCGAGTGCTCCTGGGCAAAGCCCTTCGAGAACCGATGAACGCCCTGATCATGCTCATCACAGCCCTGTTTCTCAACTGGCAGTTGTCGCTGGTCTTCCTGGGCGGGGCTCCGTTTGTCGCGCTGCTGCTGGGCTCTTTCGGCCGCAAGATGAAAAAGGCCACGCGGCATTCGCTCATCGCCAGTTCTCAGATGCTCGCCAAACTCCAGGAAACCGTCGCCGGCCTGTGCGTCGTCAAGATCTACAACCAGGAGCAGTACGAACAACACCGCTTCCGCGCGATCAACGACCGTCTGCTCAAGCAACTGCTCAAAATCTCCAAAGTGGATGCGGCGACACATCCGGTTCTGGAGGTGCTTGGAATGGTGGCCGGAGCGGGGGCCCTCGTCGTCGGCATGGTATGGGTGACGAAGGGCCAACTGGACGGCCCGGAGTTTTTGCTGCTGCTGGTTCTGCTGGGAGCCGCAGCCGAAGCCATCCGCAAAACCAGCGACTTGTACACAAAGATCCAGCAGGCCAATGCGGCCGCCGAACGGATCTTCGAGATTCTCGAACAGCCGGTGGAACCGGAGAAACCCGGCGCGGTTGTCCTGCCGCCCGCGTGCGGAACAATCGAGTTCCAGAACGTGGTGTTCACGTATCCCGGCGCATCGCGGCCGGCCTTGGACGGGATCAACTTGGCGATTGCAGCCGGGCAGAACGTTGCGATCGTAGGTGCCAACGGTTCAGGCAAGACCACACTGGCGAACCTGCTGCCACGGTTCTACGATCCCGATTCCGGCCGGATCCTCATCGACGGGTACAATATCCGCGACGTGACCCTTCGCAGTCTGCGAGATCAGATCGGCATGGTGACCCAGCAGGTGATCAGCTTCAACGACACCATCGCCTCGAACATCGCCTACGGCAAGTCCGGCGCCACCGAGGACGAGATTGTCGCGGCCGCCCAACGCGCCTATGCCCATGAATTCATCACGCGGCTGCCCAACGGTTACGACACCGTTATCGGCGAACAAGGCGTCGGCCTCAGCGGGGGTCAGCTTCAGCGAATCGTCATCGCCCGCGCGATCGTCAAGAACCCGGTCATCCTGATCTTCGACGAAGCCACCAGTCAGATCGACGCAGAAAGCGAGGCCAAGATCCACGACGCCATCAAGGAAATCATGCGGGGCCGCACAACGCTCATGATCGCCCATCGTTTCAGCACCGTCATCGCGGCCGACATGATCGTGGTGATGCACGAAGGGCGGATCATCGCCCAGGGCCAGCACGAAGAGCTGATCCGGATCTGCCCCGTCTATCAGGCGTTGTATGAAACCCAATTGGTCAAAGCGTAACGACCGCAAACGAACCCCCTGTGCGAAAAGGACAGATGATGAGAAACAAAATCGCGATGATTGTGAGTGGCGTCGGCATTCTGATGACGGCGGCGTTGTTGATCGGGGCCGAGCCCGCGAGCCGAACACCGGCACAATGGGAATACGCTATGTACGTCGAGTCGCTGGGGAATTTCGAATGGCACGGGGCCGTCACCCACGTCCGCGCCACGACCGCCACCTTCTTTTTCGAACGAATGGGGTTCCCCTCCGACATCGAAGTCAGCGCCCGCACGGGACGGATTCAGCCGGTGTTGTTCAACCACCTGGGACGCCAAGGGTGGGAACTGATCGAAACAATCCGCGAGCCTTCCCGCGAGATCTTCTGGTTCAAGCGGCCCCGCTGACCGATGACTATGGCACATCCTGATTGAGAGACGCCCGCCGGATTTCGAACCACTGCTCGACCGACAGGTCGATCCGCAACGCCGCTACCGCGCTGCGAATACGCTCCAGATTGCCTGTACCCAATACCGGCACAAATCCCACCGGATGCTTGAGGATCCAGGCCATAGCGATCTGATCGAGGGACGCTCCCCCCCATTCGCGGCCGATCCGAGTGAGCGTTTCGCGAAGTCGCTTGGCCTGGGGAGAATCGTCGGAAAAAAGCCGGCCGCCGCCGAACGGCGACCATGCCATCGGACGAATCTCCAGCTTCTGGCACCAATCGATGTTCCCATCGCCATGGGCGGCGAGATTCATGACAGAGTATTCGATCTGGTTGGTCACCAGAGGAACTTCCAACTTCGAAGCGAGCGACTCCCACTGGTGCGGAAGGAAGTTGGATACGCCGAAATGGCGCACCTTGCCGGATTGACGCAGACGCACGAACGCTTCGTTGACTTCTCGTGGGTCGATAAGCGGATTGGGCCGATGAATCAGCAGCAGGTCGATATAATCCGTCTGCAGGCATCTGAGAGAGTTCTCGACCGAGGCAACGATGTGCGCGCAGCTGGTGTCATACGATTTGATGCGGTGCGAAGGCCGTCGGGGAGAAACCAACTTGATGCCACACTTGGTGACCAACTGGATTGCGGTACGATCCACGCCGCTGTCGGCCAGCGCCGACCCGAACAATTCCTCGCAGGTATACTCACCGTAGATGTCTGCATGATCGAACGTCGTGATTCCTTGCGTCACGCACCCCTCGATGAGATGGCAGATTCCTTTCCGATCCAACCCCCATCCGTTTAGACGCCACCACCCATGAACGATTCGAGAAAAACGGGGGCCCTGTCCGGACAACATGACTTGGGGAACCATCGATTCGTCCTCCAGAATTTTCTTTCCTCAACTGGGGCCGCTTCGTGCGACCATCCGGAGGAATCGTACATCGCTTGGCCGTGAAATACAATCCGCCGTCGTCGATCCGTGAACTTGGCTTGACAGAAGGAACGACGCCGATACACTCCTTCTTGTGCAAATTGCCCTTTTTTACAAGAGATGCCGTAATAAAGCCAGATTCCAAAAAGAATCTGGCTTCGGAGGAGGGTGATGAAAAGCTGTTTTTGGTTTTGCAAGAGCCTCGGGGCTTGCGCCCAAGCTCCCTGGTACTAACATCGTGCCGAACCGCACGGAATCTTTAATGAAAACCGACGCCGAAGGAAAAATTACCCTTTCCCCGCGGGAATTCAAGAAGTAGATTATAAGATTATCAACGATTCTGGCGGCTCGCAACAAAAAAATAGCCGGATTCCCGACCTTTAACCATTTTTATTTTACGGATAACCTGTTCTTTTGTTCGGTTATCCTAACGGAATCCCTGTTAATTCTTTGTGGAATGATCGCAGATGAACAACCGTATCACCATAACCGATCTTCTGAACGCCAAGCGGCAACGCCGCCCGATCGTCGCGGTCAGTTGCTATGACTACACCACTGCGCGCCTGGTCGCACAGGCCCAAGCTGACATGATCCTCGTCGGCGATTCGGCCGCCCAATTGGTTCTGGGGCACGACAGCACGTTGCCGGTGTCACTTGATTTCATGGTGACAATCACTGCGGCCGTTCGCCGCGCGGCGCCGGAACTGTTTTTGGTCGCCGACATGCCTTTCCTATCTTATCAGACAGGTGCCGCCGACGCGATCCGCAACGCCGGCCGCTTCTTGACCGAAGCCGGTGTACAGATGGTGAAGTTCGAAGTAACCCGCGCGTACCTAGATACGATTCGCGCCGTCACCGATGCCGGCATTCCGGTCATGGCGCACATCGGCATCCTGCCCCAGTGGATCACCACCACCGGCCGTCTCCACGCCGAGGCGACCACCGCCGACGCCGCCTTGGAATTGATCGAATCCGCCGAGCAGATGGCTCGAGCAGGCGCCGCTGCCTTCCTGATCGAAGGAACCGCCGCGGAAGTTGCCCAGATCATTACAGAACGGTCCCCCGTGCCGGTCATCAGTTGCGGTTCAGGTTCCGGCTGCGACGGACAGATCCTGGTTGCACCGGATATCCTCGGTTTGTCGGTGGAGTACTCCCCCAAATTCACCAAAGCTTTTGGAGACTTGGGGCCCCGCGCGGTGGAAGCCTTCCGCGCCTATGGCGAGGACGTGCGGACGCGACGTTTTCCCGACACAGACCACAGCTACCACATGAAAGCAGGACAATTGCAGCGACTGGAAGAAACGCTCCGCAAGAAGGCTTGACCGCAGGTCTCCCCCGGAGCAAACAAACTCTCTATCTGCCTTTTGCTGTCGGCGTGGACCGACGACGACTTCTTGTGGTCCCAGAGACCTCGGCGTCGTCCTCGGAGGCCATGTCTTCCCCCTCATCGATCAACGCTTCCGCAGGAAACTGGGCGCCGGGACAACGTCTCAACGCGTCCTTCAGCGAATCCGCCAAGTATCGACAACGAATAGCTCTTACAGTGGTGCACGTGAGCGAGCCCGGACGAGTGACCTCCCACCACGTCCCGTCAAGGCGTTCATGAAGAATCCCCAGAACACCCGGGTCGCTCTCTTCGTTGCCTCGTACGTCTCCCCGGGATCGAATTCCCAAGAACTCCAGAATGGATTGCTGGGCACAATACCTCTGCCACAGTTCCAGGAGGTCTTCGAAACGCATGATGGATGACCTGTCCACGTTGCCCCTCGTGCTTCCAGAACTCCACCCTTGCGAGCGTATCCCAATGATGCCGAAAACGCCGCAATCGAAAACCACACTACCGCGGTATCCTCCAGGACAGCCAGATGAATTGTGCATTTTCACAGCCCATCTGTCAATTTAGGCAACGCGAGATTCCGATTTTTCCGTCTGTAGCGAATAAACCGACGAGAATTCCCCATGTTCACTGTGTTTCAAACCGCCGGAGGCTTCACGGCAGGCGGTGCCCTGACGTCTATTTGAGCCCGAGACAATACAGAAGCTTGTCCGATCGGATGTACAGACGATTGCCGGCCACGGCAGGACTGGCATTGAACGTGCTGCCGTCGGCCATATCGTTGACGGCCAGCAGCTCGTACCTCGAAGCTGCCGCGACGACGAAGACCCTGCCGTTTCGGGAAAGATAGTAGAGCCTGCCGTCGGCAAGGACCGGCGAAGCGTAGATTTGACCCGCCCGCTCGATCCGTTCTTCATAAACGATCCTGCCGGTCATGGCTTCGGCACAGAATGCAATGCCGCGGCTCTCGTGCATCCAGTACAAATGCCCCTCGTGGACGACCGGCGACGAGACGTTCGAGCCGTTCTCGTTCGTCCAAAGCCGATGAGTATTGGTGACATCGCCTCGGCCACCCGCCCGCAGCGCCACCGCCGCGACCCCCGAGCGGCCGCCAATCGACCAGATCGCTCCGTCGCGTGCCACGATGCTCGGAGCGATATACCAACGAATGTCGTTGCTGCACTCCCACAACCGCTCTCCGGTGGCCGGGTCGAAGCCAAGCACCTTCTGCGGCATGGCGATGGCCAACTCGTGGACGCCGCCTTCAAGCGGAACCAGCACAGGAGTATTCCAGGCCTCGCGAATACCCCTGGCCCGCCAGACCTCCTTTCCCGTGCGTTTTTCCAGTGCCACGAGGCTCTCGCTCTCGACGCTGGCGTTGACGATCACCAGATCGCCGAACACAATTGGCGAGGCCCCCGACCCCCAGCCGTGGAGCTGCGAGCCTACCTCCGTCCGCCACAGTGGGTTGCCTGCAAAATCGAAGGCCAACACCCCCGATTTGCCAAAGAAGACGTACACGCGGTCGCCCTCAGCAACCGGCGTGCTGGAGGCGTAACCGTGATCGTCTCGAATCCGGGCCTGCTCCGGCAGGCGAGGCATCACTTGTCGATCCCAGAGGATGCCGCCACCGTCCCGATGCACACAAACGACGTGCAGCCTGAGATCATTCATATCCCCTCGTCCGCTGCCGCCGACGCCATAGCCGCTGTAGCAGGTCAGGAAGATCCGGTCGCCTAAAACGATCGGACTGGAAGCGCCCGGTCCCGGCAAAACCGTCTTCCAGACCACATTCTCGCCGGCGCTCCACGTCAAGGGCAGCCCCCTGGCGTCGCTGATTCCACTGCCGCCGGGGCCGCGGAACTGCGACCAATCGGCGGGCTTTTCCTGAGCTGTGAGTCTTGGCCCAGCCATCATCACCCAGCCGATCAGAATCAAGTAATGCGGGACCGCGCGCCACTGTCGCATGAAAAACCTCCTAGGACTTATGTGGTTCAGGCTCCCGAGCGGGCTGCCCGGAACACGGGATTCGTGGACTGAGCCATTTGCAGGAGGGTTTCTTTCTCCTTCTGAGAGAGGGGGCGGAAGCCCATCGCCAGGTCCAACGCCAGGCGAAAGAGGGACTCATCGCCCGGCGGAATCGCCGCCGTGACCGACTGGCTCAGAGTAAAATACAAGCCTAGCTTGGCCTCGTTGCGATCCGTTAACGGCTCGTACCAGCACTTCGGATAATTCACCCGCGCGGGGTGCCCCTCGGCCCAATTCTGCTTGGCCATGGCCTTGAGGGCCAGCCTCGCGACGCCCCTGGACTTGGCGGCCTCCATGACTCGCGGACCGAAGTCGCCCTTGTAGAAGGTCGCGAAGTTAAAAGGAAACAGGATCGAGTCGAAATCGTATCGTGCCATCGCAGCCAAGGCCGCCTCTTCCGAGTGAGCAGAGAACCCCAGGTAGCGGACTTGCCCCTGCTTCTTCGCTTCGAGAAGGACCTCCATCGCTCCGCCCGGCCCGAATACCGCGTCCACGTCCTTCTGTACGTCGGTGATCGCGTGAAGCTGGTAGAGGTCGAAATGGTCGGTTCGCAGCCGCCGGAGCGATTCCTTCAACTCCGCCGCCGCCCCCTCCCTGGTCCTTTGCGTCGTCTTGCAGGCCAGGAACACGTCCTTGCGATAGGGCTCCAGAGCAGGCCCGAGCTTGATCTCGGCGTCCCCATAGGTCGGCGCGACATCGAAGTAGTTCACGCCCTTCTCCACCGCCTCGGCGACCACACGATTGGCATGCTCCTGCTCGACGCCGGCGACGACGATCCCGCCGAACCCGATGATCGAGAGCCGCTCGCCGGTGTCGCCATAAGCCCGACGCGGCAGCTTCGGGGCGTTGACACACTCGCACTCTGGCTCCGCCCCGTGCAGAAGTCCCCCGGCCACAACCGCACCGGCCGCCACCGTGCCTCTTCTCAGGAATTCCCTGCGTTCCACCCGAGATTCTCCTTCCATAGTCGGCCCGAAACATCGCACACAACTGACACATCCTACGGTACGCAGGGTGTCGATGGAACGTTCGACAATCGCCTACAAAGGCCAGGAACTGCGCCAGGCACGCGAGAGCATACGATTGGCCCCGGCATCGTTGCCCCATGGGGCGATGTCCACGTGGTGAATGCCCCAGGTCGGGATCCAGCCGAGCGAGAAGTTGCTCATGTGGCCCCACTCGCCGCAATTGCCCGCGATTCCATGACTATATGGCATCCCCCGAGCCGGGCCGAGCCACATCAATCGAGCCACGCCGGCACAGGCGACGGTTTCACCACCCCAACGCTGCGACTGGCCGGCGTGGAGACGGTGATCCGCTCAAGCTTTCCGATCCGCCCGTTCAGGACGAGTTCGCACGCGAAACCGAAGTTCCAGTCCGAACGTTGCTGCGTGCCGAACTGAAAGACGCGGTCATAACGGCGCACCGTTTCCCGCAGCGAGATGTCGTCGCGCACGCTGAGCCCCAGAGGTTTTTCGAGAAAAATGTCCTTGCCCGAACGGGCGGCCTCCACGAACTGCAGCACGTGCCAGGCGTCCGGCGTGGCGATGGATACGGCGTCGATGTCGCCCCGCGCGAGGATTTCACGATAGTCTCCGTAACCCACACAGCCTGTGTCGTCGTAGTTCTCATCAACGATCTTTCTCGCCTCTGCCAACCGATTGGCGTTCACGTCGCAGACCGCCACGATCTGGCAATCCTTGTGTCCCATGAAGCTCCGAAGATTCTCCCTGCCCCGGCCGCCACACCCCATGCAGGCCATCGTGATTCGCTCACTCGAAGCGATGGCCCTCCCTACCCCAAAGCCGATGCCGAGATCACGTGCGGAAATGTGAGAACTCCGGCCGTGTTCCGCAAGAAACCCCGTCGAGCGATGCGTCCTCTCGTCATAAGCATCCCATTTCCCTACGTCATTTCACCTTCGAACTGGGCGTCGTGTCGGCCGGCAGATCCCCCGTCGCGAATTGAATCCCATCTAGATAGAAGCTCAGAATCTGCGGATGCCACCAAATCTCGGTACGGTGCCCGATCGCGCAGTAGAAGACCCGGCCTTTGCCGTGGCTCTTGACCCAGGCCAGGGCAAAGTCGCCGTCCTTGCGGTGAATCCAGGGCACGGTCATATTCGATTTCGCGGTGTCCAGCGACATCAGGACGCGAACCCTCTGACGCGAATACGGGTCGTTGAACTGAAAGATCTCGTCCGCCAGGCGGAAGTCTTTGCCGCCGAACGTCGCCATTAGCGGATGATTGGGTTCGTCGAGCTTGATGCCCACCTCCTCGTTCCAGGGATGTCCCCAGTAGCCGGCTCCGATCAGCTCCTGGAACTCGGGCCAGTGGGTGTTGCCGCCGATGGCGTGATGCCAGGCGACGAGGCCCCCGCCGTTGGAGACGTAGTCGAGCAGGCTCTTTCGCAGCAGCCTCTCGACCTCGTCGGCATCCGAACCATGCTCTGCGAACCGGGCCATATCCATCTCGGTCGGGCGGATCCAGTTCCCGCTGCTGTTGTTCAAGAGGATCGCGTCAAAGCGTTTGATGTTCTCAGGCAGGTACATCGCGATGTCGTCGCTGACGACGGGCTCGAAGGCCCCGGTCTTCTCGCCCAGCATCCGCATCGCGTACTCGCCCTGGGGAATCGAGTAGCCCTTGTGCGGCGACTGTTCCATGAACGGCGTGTTCCAGATCAGCACGCATCGAGGTTTCTTGGGGACAACGCGTGCCTTCTGCGGCACAGCAGCCTCGATCCGTTTAGCCTGCCGCTCTGTCAGTTGCCCCCGCGATACGGTGACCGACAGAGAGACAATCAGTATCAGCACAACACACAATCTTGCGTTCATCGTAACGCAGCCTCCTCACAACGACCAGCCGACACGGTACTCGCGTTTGAGCGCCTCGTTTGCCTCGGCGGAATTCGTCACCTCCATCGCCACGGGATCGTACTCGATGCTCTTGCCGAACAGGGTGGCGACGTTCCCGAGGAGCACGAACTCGGTCAGCGGCCCGCTGTAATCGAAGTTGGACATGGCCGCCGGACCACCCCGACAGGCGTCCAGCCACTCCACTTCGTGGCCCCGCGAGCGAGGCAGCGACTTCGCGGGCTTCTCGGCGTCTGTGAGTCGGCCCTCTGGCAGCACGGTCATCGAGGCGTTGTGTCCGGTTGAGTGGATCATCCCCCTGTCACCCACGAGCACGCATCCCGCGTGGTCCGCCCATTTCTTCTCGCCGGCGTCGCCCCAGTCCAGCTTGCGTCCGATCATCTCTTCGATCTTCTCGCGGGGGCCGGGAGCCCGGCCGCCGCCGTTGTACCAGTTCACCGTGACAGGGGGCATCTCGCCGCGGGCGGGAATCGCGTATCGGATGATCTCCCACTTGGGAAACGTCGCCTCATGCACGCCGGAAACCTCCACGTCGAGCCGGATCGTGCGACCGGAAGACTCATTCCACAGCGAATCGATCCGTAGCCCTTTGAAGAGGATGTTCATCGTGTGACAACCCCAGTTGCCGAGTTCTCCCGTGGCGAAGTCCCGCCAGGAGTGCCATTCGGCCCAGCGGGAATTATACGGGCGAAACTTCGCGGGCCCCAACCACAAATCCCACTGAAGGAAGTCCGGCACAGGGTGTTCCTCGGTGGGAATCGGTCGTTCGCCCGCCCCGCCGCCGGTGTTCCAAGCGTGGACCTCGCGAATCTGGCCAAGAGTCCCAGCCTGAATCAGTTCCACGCCGCGGCGAAATGCCTCGCTGGCCGTGCCCTGGTTGCCCATCTGCGTCGCGACCTTGTATTCGCGTGCCAACGCACGCAGCATCCGGGCCTCGAACACGTCGTGCGTCAGCGGCTTCTCACACAACACGTGCTTGCCCCTGCGTATCGCGGCGGCTGTGATCGCCGCGTGCGTATGGTCCGGCGTAGCGACAGTGACCGCATCGATCTGTCCACCCATCTCCTCGAGCATTCTGCGAAAATCGTGGAACGTCCTGGCCTGGGGAATCGCCTTATAATAGGGGGCCGCCCGTCGATCGTTCACGTCGCACATCGCCACGACGTTCGCCAGCTTGGGCATCGTTTCGGAGAACCATCCTCCCCGTCCGGACACCCCGACGATCGCCAGATTGACCCGCTCGTTTGCTGCATAAGTCCGAGCGGACCGGCTGTCGTTGAGAAGAAGAAAACCCATGCCCCCCAGGGCGGCGTTTCTGAGAAACGTGCGTCGAGTGCCTCGTCCAACCATCTTCGACCTCCTGAAAAAGAGCCTGGATTTCATGGTAGCCTGTTCCGAAGACGGCTGCAACCCGAACATCGTGCGTGCAAAATGCAGCAAGATTTGGTAGACTAGTCCTCGGGTGGATTATCGTGTTCCACCCGGGATTTCGGCCGAGATCGGGTCGGAAGGCGCGCCGATCGATGTTCCGACCGGCAGTTGGGCAAAGGTGTCGAATCGTCATGAGAGGCAGGGCGTTTTTCGCGAGGGTCTACGCTGGGTGGCTGGTCGCCTGCAATCGGATCATTCCCCGACGATGGAGACAGAGGTACGCGTCCAGTCCTTTTGAGGTAATCGCTCATCGCGGGGCGTCACACCTGGCGCCGGAGAACACCCTGGCCTCGGTGAAACTTGCGTGGGAACTGGGCGCCGACGTTGTCGAGGTGGACGTGCACCTGACGAAGGACAATCGCATCGTGGCCAGTCATGACCCGACGACCCTGCGGACCTCCGGCACGGACCTGAAGATTGCAGACACACATTCCGCGGATCTTCGCGAACTGGATGTCGGCAGCCACAAGCACGCGGATTTCGCGGGCGAGTCCGTCCCCTTCCTGGAGGAGGTCCTCGAAACCATCCCCGCCGGTCGGCGTCTGTTCATCGAGGTCAAGACCGGTCCCGAGATCCTGTCGGTCCTGAACGAGACGATCACTCGCAGCGGAAAAAGATCGCAGGTCGCTGTCATCGGCTTCGATCTGCCGACGATGAAGGCGGCCAAAGAAATCATGCCCGATGTCCCCGCCCACTGGTTGTGCGACAAGAACCTCTGGGCCTCGTCGGGCGACTCGCTCGCCAGAACCGCCAAGGCCCACGGACTCGATGGTCTAAACGTCCACTGGTCGGGCATCACCTGGCGATTTGCCCGGGCCGTACGCAGGGCAGGTCTGCGGCTCTACGCTTGGACTGTGGACCATGGTGCAAACGCCGACCGTCTCCGCGACCTCGGCGTCGATGGCATCGCGACCAATCGTCCCGGCTGGCTTAAGAAGCGAATCCTCTCTCGACACAACTCGCAGGAAAATTCCAACGCCCCACAAAAACCCGACTCCGCTCAAGATTCCTAGACTCCAGGCGTTGTAGGGCTGCATGGAAAGGCCCCGCTTGGAGAACAGAACGGGCTAGGCAGCGCTCCGACGGCCCCTGCCCAAGAACAGCGAGAGCATCTCGATGTGAAGAGCCCGGGCAACTGCTCCGTAAACGAGCGTTCCCGCGAAAACCGCAAGCCCCAGAGAGAGAACGCGGGCTGACCGCCCCAGAAGATATTGTATCCCCACTACCGCCCCGACCATGACGATCGTAGCGACCGCGGTGTCGCGCAAGGCCCGTCCGGTCCCAGCCAGAACGCCAGGACCGAGACGCCGGCGGAGAGCTGTAAGGAGCATCGCCACCTGGATGTAGGAACAAAGGGCCGTCGCGGCGGCAAGGCCACCGCTGCCCAGAGGCCATATTAGGACAAGATTCAGAATCAGACTGATGCCCACCGCCAGCAAAGCGGTACGCGCCGGCGTTTTCGACTCCTGGAGGGAATAGAAGGCCCGCGTCAGGATCTGCTGAGCGAAGTAGCCCGCCAGGCCCAACGCGTAGAAGCAAAGAGTCGCAGCGGTCGCGACACTGTCGGCCCGCGTGAATTCCCCTCGCTCCAGGATGACAGCAACCACCGGTCGGCTGATCAACAGCAATCCCACAGTGGCAGGCGCCGCAACGAAGATCGTGCAACGCATGCCCCAGGCGATGGTCCGGCGGAGCGAACCAAAGTCCCGCCTGGCGGCATCGACGCTCATGTCGGGAAAGATGGCGGTCGCCAGGGACACGCCGAACAGGCCCAGCGGAAGCTGATAGAGCCTCTGAGCGTAGAACAGGTGCGACACCGCCCCCTCCCAGAGGGGGTAGCGGATCGCGTGGCCCAGCAGGGAGAAGGACTCGCCCTTCTCGGCCGATCCAGAAAGCCACAGGGCGGTGAAATCGTTGATGAGCGTGCTGATCTGCGTGGCGGTCAGGCCCAGGATCATGGGTCCCATTAGGAACAACACCCGTCGAAACGGCTCGGACCGCACATCCCAGGCCGGTCTCAGGGAGACGCCATGTTTCCAGAGCGGCGGCGCCTGCATCGCCAGTTGCACCAAGCCTGCGAGCACGACGCCAATCGACACGACAAAAACGATTGTGCGTTGCGGAAGGTGGAGGACCCATGCGCCCAGGCAAAGCCCTCCTATGAGAAACAGGTTCAGCACCAAAGGCGTCGCGGCGGGCGTCGCGAAGTGTCGGTGGGTGTTCAGGATACCGCCCAGAATGGCCACGACGCAGATGAGCACCATGTACGGCAGCATCAAACCGGTCAACGCCGCCTTGAGCCGGGCGCCCTCGTGGGAAGCAAAGAAATGATAGTACCCCCAAAGAGCCCCCTCGCCCAGCACAGTGACCGCCGCCAGCAGGACGAAGACCGCGGTTGCGACCGACATGACCAGACGGTTGGCGTTGCGAGGGTCGTGCTGCAACTGCTCGCTGTAAACCGGGATCAAAGATGAGGCCGCGGCCCCTTCGCCGAAGAGCCGACGGGCCAGATTGGGAATCTTGAACGCGATGGCCCAGGCGTCCATCAAGGCGCCGGCGCCGAGGAAATACGCGAACGCCATGTCGCGCAGCATGCCCAAGACCCGGCTCAGGGCGGTCAAGACCACGATCTGTCGAAATCCCTTGATCAACCTACTTCCTCGGCGCGACGCTGAACGGGCGGCACCGGCCGATGTTGTTGAGCAGGCCGACAGCCATCATGTTGACCAGGAGACTCGATCCGCCGTAGCTGACGAACGGCAGCGTCAGCCCGGTGATCGGCATGATGCCCAGGGTCATCCCCACGTTGACGAGCACCTGAACGGAGAACATGGCAGTGATCCCCACAGCCACCAGTCGGGCGAAGGGGTCGATGTTGTGGGCTGCGATCTCCAGCCCGCACAGGGCCAGCACGACGTACAGGCCCAGGAACAGAAGACTACCCAGGAAGCCGAACTGATGCGCAATCACCGGGAAGATAAAATCGTTGTGTCGTTCCGCCAGAAAATCGTACTTGATGAAGGGTCCGCGTCCGAATCCCCTGCCGGTCAATCCGCCGGAAGCGATGGCGAACTTGGATCGAATCAAATGATACCCCAGCTTGATCTGCCAGTGACGCTCGGTGAACTTGCCGCCGACCAGAACGTTGGCGACGGTCGGATTCGTCTCGGCCTTTTCCCGGAGCCACTGGCTCTGCAGGAGAACGCCGCTGATCCGCTCCCGTTGATAGGCGTGCATCTTGAGCCACATCAGGGGACTGACCAGCAACGCCAGAAGTACCACCAGCAGCAGGTGTTTGGGCCTGGCCCCGGCGATGAACAGCATCGTGAAAAACACCGGCATCATCAGCATCGCGGTCCCCAGGTTGGGCTCGATCAGGATCAGCCCCACAGGCAACAACGTCAAGGCGAAAGGACCGATCAAGGCACGGAAACTGCGGTAGTTGCTGCGATAACGGAGGTACCATGCCAGTGCTAAGACGTAGGCCAGCTTGCAGAACTCCGACGGCTGGACCTGTGGCAACGCAGGGTGAAACACCAGCCAGCGGTGCACATCGTTGCGGTTGGATCCCGCAAAGGGAAGTGGGACATATCGGCTGACCGCCAGGTAGACCAGAAGCCCCAGGACAATCCCGAAGATCCAGTAGCTAAGGTCTCCTAGTCGACGATAATTGACAAGATTCGCTGCAATGAAGCCCACCAAGCCAAAGCCAATGAAGACAAGCTGCTTACGCCAAAGGCCGGCCTTCTGGGCGATGTCCTTCACGTCGGCGGGACTGGGCTCGACCGGGTTGCCGATTGCATAGATCGTCAGAACCCCCACCGCCAGCAACAGCAACACACTGGCCAGCAGGGAGATCCTAACGAACAGCAACCGTCCCGTGAGAAAATTACGCATGGTACGAGCATACCATAATCCGCCGTCGTCGTACATGAAGGAGCGACCGAAATCGAACCGATGCCAGCCACGGCGACGGAAAGAAATTCCGTTTTCCGAGTGGGCTTTGGGGATTTCGGCCCTTCGAGCCATCCCCCCTGTCTTTCGCCTCGTCAGAATGCGCCCCTCCCTTGGGCGTCGGTCGCAATGCAACGCGGGATTCGGTCGTGAAACCGCGGTAGGACAAGGGATCGTCCGAGAAAGCAAGAGGTATCAAGGGTCCAAAGTCCTGAGCCTTTTGCGTTGTCGGGTGAATCTGGCGGATCAGAGCTGGCTTACAATTCGGGGCCGAGGGGAAAAGGGTCGTTCTGGTCCGTGGCAGGGGCCGCAAAGCGATATACGCAAATGCGGATGCCCAATGCCACGCTCGGCTGCAAGACAGGCCCGGTGATGTCGAGACTACTTGGCCACAATGAAGCACAGATCGTAAGGTTCGCCTCGGCCGACGTCTTCCCGGTCTTTGCCGCCGTTGTCCTGGCCGTCTTCCATGACGCTCCAAAGAACATAGCCGGGCTCGGTCCGGCGGTAGCGGATCGGTTGGCCGTCGAACGGATCGATCGGAATTTGCTCCATGTACGCCGGGACGAGGTCGGCCAATTGGTCGGGCAGTTTGCCCTTGGCGAGGCGGTGTCGCTCGACGGCCACGGCGGTCCTGCCCAAATCGAGGTGCGCATGCACCCGCGAATCGAGCTGGGAAGTCCTTGCCAGAGGCGGCGCCATGATCTTGGCTGCGATGTGCAGGTGCGAGAGACCGGACAGGCGCGCCTCGATCTCCTTGAATCTCGTCTCCCGCTTCGGCCCCTGGAGCCCCGCGGCCTGGATGCAGTCCCCCAGGTGATCCAACATGTCGATGAGACCCTGCGACTGAACGCCCGGGAGTTTGAAGATCACAATCCCGATCTTCGACGGCTCCACCAGCGAGGGATCGCGAATGCAGTCGATCACTGCGCACCGCTCCAGGGCCAGCGCACGAGCCAAATCGATCCTGCCGGCCGTCACGGCCAGCGCATCGTCAAGCTCTCTCAACTGGGAATCAGTGAAGGTGGTCAGGCTCAGCGCCCGCTCCAAGCTCCTGATCGCCAGCCCGGCGTAGGCGCTCTGCACAAAGTAGGATATCAGCCTGGGCTCATCTCGCAGCGAATCGCTCAACCGCAATAGATCCTTGATGCAGCTTACGGCCGCAGCGACGTCCCCTTTCTGCGCGTGGTTGACCACCGCCAGTTTGAGCAGTTGGGCACAGCCCCGCAGCTCGGTGAATGGCGGCATCTCCTTCTGATAGTCATAGTCGTAGCGGCAGTTCTCGATGCCTGCGGCCTCGTGCAGCAAGGCCAGGCATTTCTCATTCGCTGCCAGGAACTCCGCGACCGCTTCCGCCATCGACTCGGGGATTCCCGAACCCCGCGCAAGCGTCACCGTCTTCTTGCCTGCGAAGGGGATGTTCGCATCCGCCGGCGGGGGCACAAACATACCGATCGCGCTCTGATAGAAAGAGGCCGCGTTCTCCATTCCCATGGGCAGCTTGTTTCGCACGGCCAGTTCAGCCAGGCTTGTCGGCTGTCCCGCGGCGCGGAGGGCCTCGACCCGCCGGTTTGCGCCGCTGCTAAGAACCGCCACGTGGAGAATGCCTGCGACCAGCAGCGCCGCGAATACCCCGAGAATGACGTGTCGGATTTTCAGATGAAACCGCTTGCGGTGTCTGCCATGGTCGGTTTCGTGGCTCATGCCTGATTCCTCCCGATCTGATCCGTCGCGGTCTCGTGGCTCCGACCGGCATCGATCCGGCGGGAACACCCCCCAGATCATACCATAGGACGTCGCCGACGGAAAAACGTTAATCGCAAACCCGCGAAAGCGGTATCCGAAGGCCACCTGAGGGGGGCTGCCGCCCCTGTCGTCGGAAGCGTCAAAGCCCGCTCGTCAATAATCACTCATCAATTCTACAACCCCCTATCCGCCGGACAGGTTTTGGGGTAGGATACTGCCCTCGTCGGACTGTGAACGAACAGCCGCAAGTGAGTGTGGATTTGGGCAAGGAGCAAGTCATCATGGCACAAGCAGATATCGGCCTGATCGGCCTGGCGGTCATGGGGGAAAACCTGATTCTGAACATGGAAAGCAAGGGCTTCACTGTCGCCTGCTACAACCGCACCGTCTCGAAGGTGGACGATTTTCTCAACGGACGGGCCAAGGGCAAGAACATCATCGGCTGTCACTCCATCGAGGAGCTGATCGCCGCCCTGAAAACGCCCCGCAAAATCATGATCATGGTCAAGGCGGGCAAGCCGGTGGACGAATTCATCGATCAACTGCTGCCGCACCTGTCGAACGGCGATATCCTCATCGACGGCGGCAACAGCAACTACCAGGACACGATCCGTCGGACCGCTCACGTCGAGAGCCAGGGCAAGCTTTACATCGGCACCGGCGTCTCCGGCGGCGAGGAAGGTGCCCTGCTGGGTCCCGCCATCATGCCCGGCGGCTCGTACCCCGCCTGGGAGCACGTCAAACCAATTTTCCAGAAGATCGCAGCCAAGGCCCCCGACGGGACGCCTTGCTGCGAGTGGATGGGCGTCAACGGCGCCGGCCACTTCGTCAAGATGGTCCACAACGGTATCGAATACGGCGACATGCAGATGATCTGCGAGACCTACCAGATCATGAAGGAAGGCCTGGGCATGACCAACGAAGAGATGCACCAGGTCTTCTCCGAGTGGAACCAAGAAGAACTGGGTTCGTATCTGATCGAGATCACTGCGGACATCCTGGCCTTCAAGGATGCGGGGGGCCAGGCGGTGATCGACCTGATCCTGGACACCGCGGGTCAGAAGGGCACCGGCAAGTGGACGGTAATCGAAGCCCTGGATCTGGGCCAACCGCTGACGCTGATCGCGGAGGCGGTCTTCGCCCGCTGCCTGTCGGCTCTCAAGAGCGAACGAGTCGAAGCATCGAAGGTCCTGACAGGCCCCAAGGGTGCTTTCCGCGGCAAGAAGGCCAACATGGTCAACGACCTGCGCCAGGCCTTGTACGCATCCAAGATTGCCAGTTACGCGCAGGGCTTCATGCTGATGCGAGAGGCCGCGAAAGAACACAAGTGGGACCTCAACTACGGGGACATCGCCTCGATCTGGCGCGGCGGCTGCATCATCCGGTCGGTCTTCCTGGGAAAAATCAAGGAGGCCTTCGACGCCAAGCCCGATTTAGCGAACCTACTGCTGGACCCATTCTTCAAGAGCGCGGTCACCAAGGCCAGCGGCGCCTGGCGCCGCGTGGTGACCACGGCAGTCAAGCTGGGTATCCCGGTCCCGACGATCGGCGCGGCGTTGTCCTTCTTCGACGGTTACCGTCATGACCGACTGCCGGCCAACCTGCTCCAGGCTCAGCGCGACTACTTCGGCGCACACACCTATGAGCGGGTGGACAAGCCGCGAGGGGAGTTCTTCCACACGAACTGGACCGGACGGGGCGGCACAACCTCCGCGTCCACGTACGTTGTCTGACGACAATGCCACAGGGGACACAGAGGTCACAGAGAAGAAGTGGATGAGATGAGCGGTTTCTTCTGTTTTGACTGCTATTCTTCGCCTGTGTGTGTCTCTGTGTCCCTCTGTGGCTGACCTTCTTCTAACCCTGCCCCGGAGACAAACCGGTGTACGACAGCCTGCGAATGCGATCCGTGCAGACACCGATCATTCCCGTGGTCGGTGAGTTGATTCGCGACAATCCCGGCACGATCTCGCTCGGCCAGGGCGTCGCGTACTACGGCCCACCGCCGGAAGCGGCCGCGTATATCGAGCGGTTCTTCGCAGATCCGCAGAACCACAAGTACAAGCTCGTGCAGGGAATCCCCGAACTGCTGGAGGCCATCGAGGACAAGCTCGCCAGGGAGAACGGCGTCCGAATCGGGCCCGGCCGGCGGATCGTTGTCACCGCAGGCGCGAACATGGGTTTTGTCAACTCAGTCCTGGCCATCACCGACCCAGGCGACGAGATCATCCTGAACCTGCCCTACTACTTCAATCATGAGATGGCCATCGCGATAGCCACCTGCAAAGCCGTCTGCGTGCCGACGGACGAGAGCTACCAGTTACAGCCGGAGCTGATCGAGAAGGCGATCACGAGCCGCACGCGGGCGGTGGTCACAATCTCGCCGAACAATCCGACCGGCGCCGTCTATCCCGAGCAGGCTCTCCGGCAGGTGAACGACCTGTGCCGCAAGCACGGAATCTATCACATCTCCGACGAGGCCTACGAATACTTCGTCTACGACGACGCCAAGCATGTCTCGCCGGCCTCGTTCGCCGACAGCGAACGACACACGATCTCGCTGTACTCGCTGTCCAAAGCCTACGGCTTCGCGAGCTGGCGGATCGGCTGGATGGTGATTCCCGAGCAGCTCTTCGAGCCTATCCGTAAGATCCAGGACACCATCCTGATCTGCGCTCCCGTCATCTCGCAGTGGGCGGCGGTCGGCGCGATGGGCATCGGGAAGTCCTATTGCGATGCGAAGCTCCGCGAGACCCGCGAGATTCGTCAGATCCTGCTGAAGGAACTCAATGCGATTAACGATCGAGTCACGGTCCCGCGAGCGGACGGCGCCTTCTACCTGCTGCTTCGCGTACACACGAAGATGGACTCGATGGAACTGGTTCGACGGCTCATCGAGGAGCACAAGGTCGCGGCCATCCCGGGCAGCACGTTCGGTATTCAGAACCGGTGCCTGCTCCGCGTGGCCTACGGCGCATTGCAGAAGGACAGCGCCGCCGAGGGCATTGGCCGCCTGGTTTGCGGATTGAGAGACATTCTTACGAACTGATCGTTCGATATGAAACAAGAGAGTCCTATCGGTTCCAATAGGCTGGATGTGGAGTTGTCTATGCGGTGTGAGCGTCCGGCCAACCCCGTTTTCTTCCTTCGGGCACTTGGCATCGTGTTTGCCGACGATGCGTGACGGATCGAACGTAAGACGAGGATGATGGAGGGATCGGGAGAGGCG